>ERZ795030.77-NODE-77-length-141361-cov-60.967163_pt1 | contig 141361 bp, 119 predicted proteins | sample MGYA00375122_ERZ795030 | MGnify/ENA primary metagenome ERZ795030 (study PRJEB30165, sample SAMN05720146) | activated sludge metagenome | isolation source: anaerobic digester from wastewater treatment plant | place: Japan | collected 2015-04-20 ... | reverse complement strand
AGCCATAGTATCGGCTGAAGTCCCAAAAGATCGGATTCCATTCGAAGCGCGAGCCCTCAAAATCACGACCCAACACCACCGACTTGAGATTATCGTAGACGATCTCGCGGGGAACGCCGCCCAGGAAGGCGAAGCCTTCTTCATGGGAACGCAGGAAGGCCGGCATCTTCTCGTCAACGGTGGCCACGGCATACATCCTCCGGCTGTAGCCCAGCGTTAGGACGAACAGATGCACCTTGACGCGTTTTCCGTCGATGATCGTCCAGCATTGGCCCCAATCGGCCTGGCCTTGGCGCCCCGGCGGCGTTTCAAACCGGATCGTCGCCTCGATTTCCGCTTCTTGCCGTAACGGACCGACGAATCGTTTGACCGTCGGGTAGCTGCCTTGATAACCACGGAGCCGGATTTCTTCGAAGATCGCCTGGGCACAGTAGCCCACCGCCGCCAGCCGCCGGAGAATGTATTCTTGAAACGGGCCCAGGAGCTCGCTTTCCTGCTTCTTTCGGCTATAGCGCTCCGGTTGTTTCTGACGGAGGATCTTCCGGACCGTTTGAACGCTGATCCCGATGGCTCTGGCAATGGATTTCTTCGTTTCCTTGAGTCGGAACCGGCTGTGGATTTCGTGCCACAGATCCGCTTTGACCATGTCGTTTCCTCCCGGTTGGACGGCCGGGAGGAAGCATATCTGCTGTTGATTCACCTGTTAACCCCTTTCAAGCAAGGGGGTAATTTTTCAATGACCGCCGGGGGTTAATATTGCATGACCGATGACAGATGCTGCCGGATTTGGGCCCCGGGTTGTCCGGAACGTTCGACGCGGGAACGCTCTGGTGGCGCCACGAACGCTTCCACCGGACGGTGCTCCGCGATTTCAGCCGCCGGCTGGCCGTTTTCCGCGGAGAGCGGGATGCCTGGGAGAAGGAGATCCTCGAGGGAGCCGGACGACTTCCAGCCGCGGCGGGGGAGCGGGCGGCCTTCACCGAGCGGGCGTTCGCTGAAGCCGAGCGGAAGACGGCCGAATGGCTGGAGCGAATCGAGAACCTTCCGGTGAAGATTAAGCCCGGTCCGATCTACCGCTCCTTCTGGAGCAAGCGGAACAAGGAAGCGCGGTTCGAATACAAATAGGAAGACCCAATCTTCTTTGTCCCTTTTAGGGGCATGGGCCGATCCCTGGAACGGTGAGAGGCGGCGCCTCCTCGGGCTGCTTCGGTCGGATGCGGCCGGGATAAACGCGGGGACCGGCGGAGATCCCGCCGCCTGGAAATAGAAAAATCGTGAATCAGGCCATGATTGAACAGAATCGAATCGAGAGGATGCCGCCCGGCGATTGAGAAAAATCCTCAACGTGGATATAGTTGAGACCGGCCGCCCGTTTGGCCGCCGGGGTGGCGGAACTGGCAGACGCAAGTGACTTAAAATCCGACCCGGACGATTAGGGCTTTTATTTATTTTGCCTTGAAAGTATTTAGAAACCAATAAGTTTCTCTTTTTATGTGTTCTGTTGTTTAATGCCTGAATATTGACAGTGTACAGTGATGTTTGCAATTTGGAATAGGAGGGAGGCCATCGTAAACTCTCTTGATCGCCAAATCTCGAGAGGAGGATTTTTACTAAGATGGCCCCCAAAATGCAAACATCCGTTGACACGGCCAAGTTAGTTTGACTAAATGGATTTGTTGATAGAAAATCAAGTCATCAAACTACCGATAGCTTTTCAAAATCCCGATAAAGCAACCCTCAAAGATGCCGCCGAATTATGTTTTATAGTAATATTGAAATAGCCCAACGTCAGCGTACAATAAGGGGTATCGATAATGAAAAAAAGATTAATACTTCTCACGCTTTCAACACTTATTTCTGGATTTTTATACATTCCATTTATAAAAGCTTCCAATGATCGTATTACAAGCATAATTTGGCTTTTATTTCCAATAGGATCTACATTGGGCGTTCTGCTTTTTGGATGGCTTGGATTAAGATTTGCTGATAAATCAACACTAGAAATGCCAATTTTAAATAAGTGGGAATCTGGGCAAAAGATAAAAATAAATGATTTCAGAATTCTGCTTAAACCAATGCTTTTTAGCATTATTTTTGCCATAATTACTTGCGCATTCAATCAATATTTTTCGGTTCCCAAGAACCCGGGAACATTAATTGAACGCATATTAACAACTCCCTGGGCTGCAATAGTAACTGAGACCGTCTCTCATCTATTTGTAATGACAGGTATACTTCTACTTATTAAAAACAGGTGTCTTTCTATAGTCTTAAGTAGTCTCATATTTTTAATGCTTTTTCACTTAAATCTCATTGAGGGGAACCAAATACTGACTATTTATCTTGGAATAATGAATTTTTCAGCTGCAACGTTGACTGGCTGGATTTATAGTAAATACAGTTTTGAGTCAGCCGTGGTTTCACATGCAACGATGCATATTATATTATTAGGGTTGAATTAAAACGGCAAAGAACATCGCCCAATGTCAATTGAGAAAAATCTTCAACTTGGATATAGTTGAGACCGGCCGCCCGTTTGGCCGCCGGGGTGGCGGAACTGGCAGACGCAAGGGACTTAAAATCCCTTGGGGCGAAAGCCTCGTACGGGTTCGATTCCCGTCCCCGGCACTTGAAATCCCCCTAAATAACCGTTTGAACTGCGGATGGGCGGAGGCGGCGTTTCATTTCTCGGAGCCAAAAACGCCTGCAAAACGGCAAATTCCATTGCCGCCAGCGAAAAAACAAGAGGAAATTACCGATAAAATATTCTCTTTTCGCGAGCAAGCGAACGCTCCGCGCGCGCAAGCGGCCGAAGCTTCGGCGGGCGCGCGGAAACAAGCCGAGCGGGCGGTTATGGAGTAAAATTAATCCATGACGAAGACAATAATCAAACTCAAACGAATTTACGAAAAACCGGAGAAAGCCGACGGCTTCCGAGTGCTGGTGGACCGTCTTTGGCCGCGGGGCATTTCAAAGGAGCGGGCGCGGCTGGACTTGTGGCTGAAGGAGGTCGCGCCGTCAACGGAATTGCGGCAATGGTTTGGCCACGACCCGAAAAAATGGACGGAGTTTAAAAAGAGATACCGCCGGGAGCTGTCGAAAAATCCGGCGTTTGAGGAATTGAGAAGCGCGGCCGAAAAGCACAAGTCCGTCACGCTTCTTTTTGGAGCCAAAGACGAGGAGCGCAACGAGGCGGCGGTTCTCAAAGAGGATATTGAATAACCCCCGCCGGCGCGAAAGGCGAGACCGCGGCCAAGAAGAATCAGGGGGCGAGGGCGCGATAAACGGCCGAGGCGATCTTGATATCCTGGACGGCCACTCCGGTGAGGTCGGCGACGGTGATTTGGCTGTCCGATGTCCGCCCCGAGGCCCGGCCGCTGATGATATTCCCGAGCTCGACGACCCGGCTTTCGTCGATTTTTCCCGCCGCCAGAGCCTTGTGGATCTCGCCCCGGAGCCGGCATTGGGCCAGGCTGTCGGCCACCACGACGTCGGCCCGGGCGAGGATTTCGGAGTCGAGCTCCTGTTTGTCCGGCGTGTCCGAGCCGACGGCGGTGATGTGCGTCCCCGGCCGGAGGTCGGCCGCAGAAAGAAGCGGCGTCTTTGACGGCGTCGCGGTGACGATCAGGTTGCAGGTCCGCGGGATCGCGGCCGCTTCCCGGGTCGTCTCCACCGAAAAACCGCGCGATTTCATCTCCCTCCGATAGCCCTCGAGCTCGTCGGGAAGCGGTCCCCAAACCAGCGCGTCCCGGCAGTCGGTGACGCGTTTGAGCCATTCGAGCTGCAGCCGGCCTTGAACCCCGGCGCCGGCGACGCCGATGCGCTCGACCGTCCGCGGAGCGCAGTACTTGGCCGCGACCGCTCCGGCCGCCGCGGTCCGGATGTCGGTCAAATATCCCTCGTCGAGCAGGACGGCGGCCGGGACGCCGGTTTTCTGCTCGAAGACGAGCAGGCAGCCGTTGCCCGACGGCAGGCCCAAGGCGGGATTGCCGTAGAAGCCCGAGGCGATCTTGATCACGTAGAAGTCCTCGCCGGCGATGGCGCCGTACTTGATATGGACTTCGCCCTTGTCCAGGATCAGCTCGCCGACGGGCGGAACAACCGCCCGGCCCTCGGAATAGGCGGCGAACCCTTCCTCGATGGCCGGGAGAAGATCGATCCGCGGAAGGACGTTCTTGATCTCGGCCAGAAGAGCGATTTTCACGGAGCCTCCAGGGAGAGCAGCCGGCGCCGCCATGCGCCTTCTATCGTTTGATCGCGCCCGTTTCCGCGATCAATTCGTGGATGCGCCCCAGGGCCGGCGTCAGGTACTCGTGGGGCAGGCCGTAGCTGATGCGGACGAAATGATCCAGGCCGAAGTGGTCGCCCGGCACGATGAGAACCTTTTTCTCCTCGCGCAGCTGCTCGACGAATCGCGTCGAGGGAATATCCAAATTATATTTCACGAAAGCGATGGCCGCCGCCCGCGGAGGCACGGCCGACAGGATCCCCTCGTGTTCGCCCATCCACCGCTCCAGGACGGGATATCCCCGGCGGATGAAGCCCCGGCCCCGATTGATGAGGCGGGGCCGGACGGCGGGGGAGAGGGCGTAGGCGGCCAGGTGATTGGAGAGCATCGTCGCGCTCAGGGTCAAGTACTCGTGCCGGGCCCAAAGCTCGTCGATGATTTCGGCCGGGCCGACGGCCCAGCCGACCCGAAGGCCCGGCAGGCCGTAGGCCTTGCTCAGGCTGCCCACGGCCAGGACCTTGTCGTATAAGCCGTAGAAGGTGGGCGTTTGTTCTTCGGCCGTCCGCTCGGCTCCGGCGTAGACCTCGTCGGCCAGGATCCAGGCGCCCGCGCCCCGGGCCGTTTCGACGACGGCTTCCATCTCTTTTTTATCGAGGATATAGCCGGTCGGATTGTTGGGATTGCAGACGGCGATCAATTTCGTCTTCCGGGTCACGGCCTTTTTCAAGCCGTCGAGGTCGGGCGCCCAGCCGTTTTTTTCGTCCAAGGAAAAGGTTTTGAGGGAGAATCCCAGGTTCTTGGCCAGCCCCCAGATCTGCATGTAGTTGGGCAGCATGACGACGATCTCGTCGCCGGGTGAAAGCAGGCTCCAGAGGATGTCGTAATTGGCCTCGATGGCTCCCACGGTCACGAGGACGTTTTCCGGCCCGGCGCCGGGATAGAGAGCGGCGATGTTCCGCCGCAGCTCGGGAATGCCGTTGGCGTGGGCGTAGTCCATTTCGAGCGACATCAGCCGGGCCATTCCCTCCGGGTCGTCCTGGAAGAGCTCGTTCAGGGTCAACGGGTGGACGCCGCTCTCGGAGAGGTTATAGTCGACCGCTTTCTCGAATTTGGACATCATCCGTTCCATCACGAAAGGCTGAAACCGGGGCATGTTCGACCTCCTTAGACGCGGTGAGGATAAGCCGTGACGCGGCCCGCCGTCAAGACATTAAACAGGTGCCGTGTCTCCCTATTTGTTTTCCTCCGGACCGTTGAGCAGACGGTCCGCGGCCAGAACGGTGAAGATGTACGTCGCCGCTCCGCCGATGACGTTTTCGGCCTGCTGCCAGAGAAACGGAAAATCGTCCTTGAGCTCCGGGAAATCCGGCCGGATGAGGGCCGTCCCGGAAACGTTCATCCCCGGGATGTACGACCAGTCGGCCCGGTTCATCCCGTAGCCGATCGTCAGGGACTTGGCCCCGACGCCCGAGACGAACGAGACGTTCGAGCCGGGATGGCAGCCTAAAATAAAATGAAGGACGCGGAAGATTCCCTCGCGGTCGAAGAGCTTGGGAAGCGCCTGATTCAAAAAATATCGCTGGACGGCGAATTCCTGCAAATCCCAGCCCACGCCCCAGATCCGCGGCCGCCAGAGGACGCCGAAGGGATTGGCGGCGAGCTCGCGGGCGGTGTCCGCCGAGTATTTCTCCAAAGCCCGCGCCGTCCTTTCACGGAGCGGCCCCTCCCCGAGCAGGGGAAAGGCCCGGGCGACGGCCCAGCCGGTCTCGGCGATGTTCGCCTCGATCACGGGACCCAGGGCTTCCAGCCGCCGTCGGAACCGTTCCTCCTTTGTGGTCAGCAGGAGCTCGACCGAGGCCAGGATTTCCTGGACTTCCGGGCGGCCGGGGATGTAGGCGGCCCGGGCCGAGACCGGCGTCCGGCCTTGTTCCCGGTCCCAGGCCAGGAGAGCCGTTTCCAAGCACTCCCGGGCGAGGCCGGCATCGATCTTCCGGCGGCCGCGGAAACGCGAATCCCGAGTCTTGTGTCTCGCTCGTTTTGCCTCTACAATCGGACGCAAGGAGCCCGATTATGAAGAACATCCGGATCTGCCTCGCCGCGGCGGTTTTGGCCGCGTTCGCAGCGCTTTTCCTCTCCCCGTCGGCCGTTTTCGCCCGAAATCCGGCCGTGACGCGGGCCGCGTCCGCGGCCGATGACGCCTTGGCCGGCCGAATGGACGCCTTTCTCTCCTCGATCTACAAGCCCGGCGAGCCCGGGGCGGCCGTCCTGGTCAAAAAAAACGGCCGGATTCTCCTGCGGAAAGGCTACGGCCTGGCCGACATGGAGCTCGGCGTCCCCATTGCTCCCGACATGGTCTTCCGCCTCGGATCGATCACCAAGCAGTTCACGGCCGTTGGAATCCTCAAGCTGGCCGAGCAGGGCAAGCTGTCCCTCGACGACGATGTCACCGCGTTTCTCCCCGGCTATCCGACGGGCGGAAAGGCCGTCACCCTCAAGCGTCTGCTGACCCACACCTCGGGCCTCGTCAGCTATACCGATCTGCCGGAATGGCTGCCGCTCCGGCGGAAGGACATGTCGCTCGAGGAGCTTGTGGATCTGTTCAAGGACAAGCCGGCCGAGTTCAGTCCGGGCGAGCGCTGGCAATACTGCAACTCCGGATACGTTCTCCTCGGGGCGGTCATCGAGAAGGTCTCGGGGATGACCTACGCGGAGTTCGTCCGGAAGGAAATCTTCGAGCCCCTGGAGATGAGGCATTCCGATTACGACAGCCCGACCCGGATCATCCCCCGCCGGATCGGGGGATACCAGAAGGGAAACGAGGGATACGAAAACGCGCCCTACCTCAGCCCGACCCAGCCGTATGCCGCCGGGGCGCTTCTCTCCTCGGTCGACGACATGACCGTCTGGATCGAGTCGCTTCTCGCCGGCCGCCTGATCAAGAGAGAAACGCTGGAGAAGGCTTTCACTCCCGGCATTCTCAATAACGGCCGGACGACCGGGTACGGCTACGGCTGGTTCATCTCGACGTATCACGGCCGCCGGATCATCGAGCACGGCGGGGGAATCAACGGCTTCATCACGGCCATGTTGTTCGCCCCCGAGGACGGCGTTTCGGTCATCCTTTTAACCAACGCGATCGGCGACGGGCGGGATCCGGAAGCCGACGCCTTCCGCCTGGCGGCTCTCGCCTTGGGAGATCCTTACGTCGATCCCGCGCCGGTCGTTTTGGAGGAAAAAGACCTCGAGCCGCTCGTCGGCGTCTATGTCAACGAAAGGGGCGTTGACCGTTTCATCACCCGGGAGGGAGGCCGCCTCTTCGCCCAGCGGGCCGGCGGAGCCAAATACGAGCTGTTCCCCCTCTCGGCGGACGAGTATTTCTTCAAGGATTCGTTGAGCCGGATGCGGGTCCGGGGGAAAGCCGGAGCGGTCGAGGGCTTGGAGTTCACCGAGCGGATCGGGCCGGTCGACGATTATGCGCGGACGGACCGGCCGCTTCCCGCCCCCCGGGTGGAGGCCTCTCTCGATCCGGCCCTCTACGACCGGCTGACCGGCGTCTATGAGCTCAGCCCGGATTTCACGATCACGATCACCAAGGAAGACGGCCGGTTGATGGGGATGGCGACCGGCCAGCCCAAGGTCGAGCTTTATCCCGAGTCGGAAACCGATTTCTTTCTCAAGGTCGCCGACGCCCGGATCGTCTTCACCCTGGATGCCTCGGGGCAGGCCGTCGGCTTGACGCTCTATCAAAACGGCCTGGCCCTCCCCGCGAAAAAAATCAAGTCGTCCTTCGAGACGCCGTTCTCCTGAACCGCGGGGGATGTCCAGGCGGCCCGGGGCGTTCATCCCGGGCGTTGGGATCGAGGCCGCTTTCATTCTCCTCTCGGCCCGGAAAGCGGATATCGTCTTCGGCCCGGTCTTCGTTCCCCGGCCGTCGCGGCCGCGGCTCGAAAGAGACGCCCGCCGCCGGGAATCGGGCCGCGGGCTTTCTTTCGGTTCTTTACGGGATGGGAGGCCGCGCGGCGCGGCCGAAGCCGGGATACGAGGTCCGCGGGGAGCGGACTCCCACGTTATTTTTGAAAGGTCCGGACGAAAGCACGCAGCAGCTTGGCCAGCCCTTTCATCCTCAGGGAAATCGTCTTCCGGTAAAGGAAATCGAGCCCTCCCCGGAGGCCGGCGTAAACCGACCGGTCGTGAGGGTACCACCACATGTTCTTCTGAACAAACGGCAGGGCGTCGTCGACGACGACCCGCGTCCGGGTCATTTCCTCCAGGCCGAGGGCGCCGTGCGTCCGGCCGAGGCCGGATTCCTTGAATCCGCCCCACGGCGTTTCGGCCAGGCCGTGGCTCATCAGGTGATCGTTGATGGTCACCGTGCCCGCTTCCAGCCGGGAAGCGATCGCCCGCCCCTTGTTCCGGTCGCGCGTCCAGACCGAGGCGGTCAAGCCGAGGTTCGAGCGGTTGGCCTTCTCGATCGCTTCCTCGACGCTCTCCACCCGGGCGACGGCCACGATCGGGCCGAACGTTTCGTCCCGCATCGTGATCATCGATTCGTCGACGTTTTCCAGGACCATCGGGGGGAAGAACAACCCGTCCGCGCTTCCCTTCAGGCGCTTGGAGAAATACGTTTTCCGGGCTCCCTTGCCCAGGGCGTCCTCCAGATGGGCCCGGATGGCCGCGAGCTGCTTTTTCGTGGCCACCGCCCCGACGTCGACGCCGCCGCCCGCGTCGATCCCGTACGTGAGGGATTCGGTGATCCCGCCCAGGATCGCGACGAACTCCTCATAGACGTCCTTTTCCACGTAAATGCGCTCGACCCCGCCGCAGGATTGGCCGGCGTTGGAGTATCCCGCCCAGGCCGCCCCGGCCGCCGCCCGGCGGAGGTTGGCGTCCCGGCAGACGATCATCGGGTCGTTGCCCCCGAGCTCGAGCGACAGCGGAAGCAGGCGCGGCGCCGCCGCGGCCATCAGCTTCTTGCCGACGGCGACGGACCCGGTGAAAAACAGCTTGTCGATCCCGGCGTCGATGAACGCCTGCCCGGCGACGGGCCCGGCCATGTTCACGATATGAAAAAGCCCGTCGGGAAACCGGCCGGCGCCGATGATATCCCGGATGAGCCGGGCGACTTCCGGGGTGCGGCTGGCGGCTTTCAACAGGACGGCGTTTCCGGCCATGAAGGCCATGGCGATCTCATGGAAGGGGATGGCGAACGGATAATTCCAGGGGCTGATGATCCCGATGACCCCGTAAGGGACATGCTCGAGACGGGATTTCTTGTTGAGGAAGAGGATATTCCCCGCCCGGATCTTTTTCGGCTTCAGGAATCCGGCCGCTTTTTTGGCGTAATAGGTCGCGGACATGGCCGCCGGAAGGACCTCGGCGCTCAAGGCGTCGATCCGGGTTTTTCCGTTGTCCCGGGAGATGATCTCGGCGATGCGGTCGGCCTCGGCGACGATCGCGTCCCGGACGGCCAGAACGTGGCCGGCCCGCGCCCGGAAGCTCAGGGCGGCCCAGTCTCGCTGGGCCGCCCGCGCTTTCTCCAAAAGACCCGGGAGGATGTTCGGCCGGTCCTCCGGACAAGCTCGGGAAATATTTCCGTCGTCCGGAGGGGCGGGCGCCGGCCCGGACGGAGGATCGTTGCTCACCGCTGCCCCTTTATTCTCAGATGCCGCCGTCCGATTCTTTTTATTCCTTGATGCCGGCCAGATCGAGGATGAAGGCGTACTGGACGGCCTTCTCCCGCAGGCTTCGGAACCGGCCCGAGGCGCCGCCGTGGCCGGCGTCGAGATTGGTCTTGAGGAGGAGGATATGGTCGTCGGTCTTGATTTCCCGGAGCCGGGCGACCCACTTGGCCGGCTCCCAATACTGGACCTGCGAATCGTGGAGCCCGGTTGTGACCAGCATCGCCGGGTAGGCCTTGGGCCGGACGTTGTCGTACGGGGAATACGTCATCATGTACTCGTAGAAAACCGGATCGGCGGGATTGCCCCATTCGTCGTATTCGGAGGTCGTCAAGGGGATGGAGTCGTCGAGCATCGTCGTCACCACGTCGACGAAGGGAACGCCGGCCAGGATGCCTTTAAAGAGATCGGGCCGGAGATTGACGACCGCGCCCATGAGCAGCCCCCCGGCGCTCCCGCCCTGGGCGAAGAGACGATCCGGGGCGGTATAACCGTGACGGACGAGAAACTCGCCGCAGGAGATGAAGTCGGTGAAGGTATTCATCTTCTTGAGGAGCTTTCCGTCCTCGTACCAGGATCGGCCCATCTCGGACCCGCCCCGGATATGGGCCAGGGCGACGAGGAAGCCCCGGTCGAGGAGTGAGATTCGCGGCGCGTTGAAACCCGGGTCGGTCGAATAGCCGTAGGACCCGTAGCCGTAGAGAAGCAAGGGAGCCGGGCCCTTGTCCCGGGCGCCTTTCCGGTAAACGACCGAGATCGGCACCAGCGTCCCGTCGTAGGCCGGGGCCGAAAGGCGCTCCGTCGCGTAGTCGTCGGGATTGAAACCGGGGACGTCCTGGCTCTTGAGGATGGAGGATTCCCGGGTCTTCATGTTGAATTCGATAACGGCCGGCGGCGTGGTCAAGGAGTTGTAATGATACCGGAGAAGCGCGGTCCCCGGCTCGGGCGTCGGAGCGGCGAAGACCATGTAAGCCTTGTCCGGAAAGGGAATGTCATAGCCTTCTTTTTCCCCCTTCGGGATCACCCGGAGATGGGACAGCCCGCCTTTCTGCTCGCGCAGGACCAGGAAATCGTCGAACAAATGAAATCCGGTGAGATAGACGTCGTCCCGGTGGGGGATGACCTCGCGCCATTGGCCGCGGGCCGTCCGGCCGGGGTCGGCTTCCATCAGGCGGAAATTGCGGGCTTGGTCGTTGGTCAAAATGGTGAAAACGCCGCCGAGGTGGTCGACGTTGTATTCCAGGCCGCGGGTTCTCGGCTGGAAGACGGCGAAGCCGTCGAGGGGCCGGGCCGCCTCGAGAAATCGGTATTCGGTGGTCAGCGTGCTGGAGGCGACGAGGAAGATGTATTTTTTCGAGCGGCTCTTGTCGAGCCCGAGCGCGAACGTCGGATCTTCCTCGTGGTAGATCTCGACGTCGGCCGAGGCCGGCGCGCCGACGGCATGCCGGAAGATTTTATAAGACCGGAGGGAATCGTCGATGACCGGGTAGAAAACGGTTTTATTGTCGTCGGCCCAGACGGCGTATCCGGCGGTCATCGGGATTTCCTCGGGATAGGTTTTCCCGGTCTTGAGGTTCTTGAAGCGGAGCTTGTATTGACGCCGGGAGAGCGTGTCCACGCCGTACGCCAGGATCTTGTTGTCGGGGCTGACGGCCGTCCCGCCGATCTGGAAATAGCTCGTTCCGGCGGCCATTTTATTGCCGTCCAGGAGGATCTCCTCCCGGCCCTGAAGCGTCTTGGCCTTGCGGCAGAGAAGCGGGTAATCCCGGCCCGCCTCGAAACGGGTGTAGTACCAGTAGCCGTTTTCAAAATACGGGACGGACATGTCCGTCGGCTGGATCCGCCCGTTCATCTCGGCGACCAGCTTCTCCTGGAGAGACTCGGTCGGCTTCAGGACCGCCTCGGCGTAGGCGTTCTCGGCCTTGAGGTACTCCACGACCTTGGGATTGGCCCTCTCGTTCAGCCAGTAGTACTCGTCCACCCGGGTCTGGCCGTGGATCGCGAGCTCCTTGCGGATTTTCTCCGCGGCCGGCGGACGCGGGATCTCCTGGGCTTGAAGAAATCCCGCGGCCAGGAACGCCGCCAGGATGATTCCGGCGGCCGTCCGCCGCGAGGGAAAACGCGTCGATTTCATGAGTCTCTCCTTTGAGATGAAAATCAAAACTTGAACCGGAGCCCCAGCCGGGCTGAATATCCGGTGAAGTCAAGCCGGGCCTCGGCCGCGCCGCGGAGGCGCTGCCGGGAGCTCAACCCCAGGCTTTTGGCCGTCGGCAAAGCCTCGTAGATCAACAGCTCGGGAATCCACGGGCCGTCGGTCGTCATCTGCAGCTCGTAGGAATAGAGGATCCCGCTTCGGGGCTCTTCTGAGATTCCGGACTTGGGATGGAACCAGCCCGGCGTCCCCTCGGCCGTGCCCGTGAAGCCGTCGATGACGGCCCGGCGGCCGGCCGCCTCGGCGACCAGGGCGAGGCGTTCCGACAGGCGGATTTCGATTTCCAGGCCGGCCTGAAAGCCGAGGGCCGAGGCGTCGGCCCTCTGGCTGAAATAAAGGGTTTCCCCTTTCTCGTTGACTCCGCTCCAGACGTCGGAGAAGTGGCCGAAATACAGCCCGGCCCCGCCGTAGACGAGAATCCGGCCGAGCCGGGACCTGAGGACATCGGCATAAACATTGGCCCGGACGGGGACGACCGTCAGGCGGTCGGTCATGGAAAACGAATAAAGATCCGGCGTCCAATGCTTTGTCGCGAAATTCATCGACCCGGTGCTTTCCACCCGGACGTATTCCGCTCCCAAGCCGAGGCCGAGGCCGCCGAATTCGACGAGGAGCTCGGCGGCCGCGTTGTAACCGTTGTGAACGGGCGGGATGTCCCCCTGGAGAACGACCAGGTTCTTGGCCGCGGCCGCCTCGGCCCGGAAATAAGCGCCGAGGTATTCCCGGACCGTGTTCGGGAATCCCGTCCGGCAGCGGGCCGTCCCGCCGGAGATCTTGAGGCTGAGGGGACGCCGGGACGGCTCCGGAACGGCGGGCCCTTCCTCGGGTCGAAGGGACGCCGTTTCGACCTTCTCGGCCTCGTCCCGATGGATGAAGCCGATCAGGTCGTATTCGCCCCGCCCGCCCGGAAGAAAGACGCGGTACCAATCGTTCTCGATGTCGTCGGCCGGGAAAACGGCTCCCTTCGGCACGGTTTTCAAGAGCGAGCTTTGCGGGCTGGGAAGAAGCCGGACATGGCCCTCGTCGACGATGATCCGGATTTTCACCGCTTGGGCCGCCCCCCAGCCGGGGCCGGCCAGGAAAACGATCATTCCCAAAATCGCGCCGACAAATGGACGCCTCATGTTGATTGCTCCGGAATGTTTCGCGGTCCGCATTTTATCATAAAACCCGGTCCGGGCGGCTTTTTCCGATCTCCGGGGTGAAGCCTCCTCCCGTTTGAATTATAATGGAATAAAATCCGGATCCAAAAGGTATTCCGAATGAAGATCCGCGAATGCCGGGCCTCCGGTGCAAGGAGAGATCATGAAGCCGTCGCTGAAAAAAGCGGTTCCCGCCGTTCTGCTCCTGTCCTTCCTGTCGACCGTCCCCGGAAGCGCCGTTCGGCTAAAGCCGGGTCAGGACAAGCCGAAGGTTTCGACCGCGGATTTATGGAAGCTGGTCGAGGCCGCCGACCGTGACGGCCTCCCCCGGACGGCCATCGAGCACCTGAAGGAGATCGTCCGGCTGTCCCTCGAGGAGAAGAGGGAGGGCGAGGCTCTCCGGGCCCTGACCCGCCGCCTGGTCCTGGAGTCGGTCGTCGAGGGCAACAAGCCCGGGGCCCGGGTGGCCCGGATCCGGGAGGAGATCGACCAGGCCCCGGAGGGGATGAAAACGATGCTCCGGACCATCCTGGCCCAATGGTACCGGCATTATTTCTCCCGGAACCGGTGGCGGTTCGCCCAACGCTCGGCGACCGCCGGCGGAATCGACGAGAAGGATTTCACGACCTGGGATCTCCGCCGGATCGTCCGGGAGATCGACGCCCTCTACCAGGACATCCTGAAGGATGAGGCGTCTTTGAAAAGAACGCCCGTTTCGGTCTACCGCGATTTTCTCGAGCCGGGCGATCCGCCGGAGTCCTTGCGGCCGACGATGTTCGACTTCGTCGCTTTCGAGGCTCTCGGCTTCTACGTGTCAGGCGAGCGGGCCGCGGCCGCCCCCGAGGACGCCTTCGTCCTCGAAGCCGATTCCCCCGTCCTCGGCCCGGCGGACGAATTCATCCTTTACCGGCCGGAGACGACCGACGAGGATTCGCCGGCGCTCCGGGCGCTTCGCCTCTATCAAAGCCTTTTGGAATTCCACCGCGGCGACCGGGACCGGGACGTGTTCCTGGACGCCGATCTTCATCGCTTGGAAGCCATGCGGAACCTGGCCGCCGGCGAGTCCGCCTCGGCCCGGTACCTGGAGCGGCTGAAGGAAATCGCGGAGAAGAATCCGGCCTCGGCCTTTTCCAGCCTGGCCGATTATCTCCGGGCCCGGGAATTGAAAAACCAGGGCGACCTGGTCCAGGCGTACGCCCTGGCCGACCGCGGACGAAAAGCCCACCCGGCCTCCCTGGGCGGACGCAACTGCGACGCCCTGATTTCCGACATCGCCTCCCGCGATTTCGATGTCCGGAACGAACGGGTCGTCTCCCCCGGGACATCATCGGTCCTGGACGTCCGCTACCGCAACCTGACCGCCCTTCATTTCCGGGCCGTCCGGGATGACTTCGAGGCGCGGTTGGCGGCCGAAAACGCGGGGGATCTTTTTTGGCCGGGTGACGAGCCCGTCCGCGAGCTTCTCGAGCGGGAGCCGGCGGCCGCCTGGTCGGCCGATCTCCCGGCGACGGCCGACTTCCAGGCGCGCGCCGAGCGGGTCGCGGCTCCGGCCCTGCCCCCGGGATTTTATCGCCTTTTAGTCAGCGCCGATCCGGCTTTTTCCCGGGGAAAGAACAAGATCCAAGCCGGCTCGTTCTGGGTGAGCGAATGGGGGATTGTGACGGCCGGGGCGGGACGGGCCTTGGAGGGATTCGTCGTCCGGGGGGTGACGGGCGATCCCGTTTCCGGCGCGTCCGTCTCCCTTTATGATTGGGATTACGGAACGGACAGGCTGGTCAAACGAGGCGAGGGCCGGACCGACGACGCCGGCGCCTTCGCCCTCGCCGCGCCCGAATCTTATTCCAACCGTCTTTTGGTCGCCCGGGGGGAGAAGGGGATCGAAGTCGTTGAAACCCAGGTTTTAACGGGGTCCGGCCGGCCGGCCTCTTACGAAAGGGAACGGACGGTCTTCTTCACCGACCGCTCGCTCTACCGTCCTGGACAGACGATCCACTTCAAGGGTTTGTGCCTGAAGGCGGACGAGAACCGAGCCGATTACCGGATCCTGCCCCGGCGGAACGTCCGGGTGGTTCTCCGGGACGCCAATGCCCAGGAAGCCTCCGTCCTGACTCTCACGACCAACGATTTCGGGTCGTTCAGCGGGGCCTTCACCGCCCCGGCCGACCGCCTGACGGGGGCGATGACGATTTCGACCGAGAATCCCCGGGGATCCTGCCCCATCCGGGTCGAGGAATACAAGCGTCCGAAGTTTCAAGTGAAAATCGACGTTCCGGACAGGGAGTTCCGTCTGAATGACGAGATCTCCGTGCCGGCCGAGGCGATGTCCTACGCGGGGGCGCCGGTCGACGGAGCCTTGGTGAAATACCGCGTGATCCGGGAGGTCCGCTATCCCGTCTGGTGGTGGTGGACCACGCCGGCCCGCGGGGAATCCCGGGAAATCGCCCACGGGACGTCCCGAACGGACGCTGAAGGAAAGTTCATGGTCGTTTTCAAGGCCGTTCCCGATCCGAAGTCCTCCCCCTCCTCCCAGCCCGTTTTCACGTTTACCGTCACGGCCGACGTGACCGACGGGGCGGGGGAAACGCGGAGCGCGGCGGGAACCATCCGGGCCGGGTACACGGCCCTCGAGGCCGGTTTGGCCGGCTCGGACTGGCAGGAAAAGGGCGAGCCGGTCGTCTTGACCGCGACGGCGGCGACGCTGAACGGCAAGCCGGCCGCGGCCGAGGGCGTCGTCGAAGTCTACGCCCTCAGGGGACCGGGCCGTCCCGTCCCGCGGGATCTGTTCGCTGAAAGCGGGGACCGGGGCCGGGTTCGGCCCTCCGGGAGCGCCGCCTCCGGGGATTCCGAGACGATGGATTGGCGCCGGTGGCCGGAAGGACGCTTGGCCGGACGGAAGGAATTCGCCGTCTCCGCGGTCGAGGGTTCTCCCTGCCGGCTGTCCTGGGATCTTCCGCCGGGAGCCTACCGGGCGATCCTCAAAACCGCGGATCGTTACGGAACGGCGGTCGAAAGCCGCTTCGCCTTCCTCGTCCTCGATCCGGCCGCCGATCGATTCGCCGTCCCCGTCCCGTTTTATGCCGCCGCCCGCTCGGGCTCGGTCGAGCCGGACGGGACGTTCGAGCTGTTTTGGGGGACGGGGTACGAGCGCGGTCCGGTCTTGATCGAGGTCCACCGGGACGGCCGGCGCCTGCAACGTTATTGGACGCGGGGGACCGCGACCCAAGCCGTCGTCCGCGTTCCGGTCACGGAGGCCTTCCGGGGCGGTTTCGTCGTCTCGGCGGCGATCGTCAAGGACAACCGCTTGTACCGGGAAGACCGCCGGGTTTCCGTGCCCTGGACGAACAAGCGGCTCGACCTTCGGTGGAAAACGTTCCGTTCGAAGCTCCGGCCCGGCCAGGACGAGACGTGGTCGCTTCAGGTCCGGGGGCCGAAAGCGGACGTCCAGGCGGCGGAGATGGTCGCCTCCCTTTACGACGCCTCGCTCGATCAGTTCTATCCGCACGGCTTCGGCGGGATTTCCGCGTTTTTCCGGAATGACGCGACGTATCTCCGGTCGGGGTTCACCAACCGGGCGGAGCCGCTGGGGACGTTTTTCGACCGGCTCAATCCCTCCCGTTCTTATGGGGAGGCCGTTTACATCCATTTCCCCCGGATGATCACGGAATCGCTGTTCGATTTCGATTACGGCGACCGGGTCCTGATGGCGGCCGAAGCCGTCCCGGCGCCCATGGCTGCCTCTCGGGAAGCCAAGAACGAAGTCTCGGGGGGCGTAATCGGAGGCGTCCTGGGAGGTTCCGCCGGCGAAAAGGAAGCCGGGAAGGACTCCGGCCCGCCGCCGCCGGCGATCGACCTTTTCTCGATCCAGGCCCGGGTCAATCTCAACGAAACCGCGTTCTTCTATCCCCACCTCCTGACCGATGCCGAAGGAACAGTCACCCTCGAGTTCAAGATGCCCGAGGCCTTGACCGAATGGCGCTTTCTCGGCTTCGCCCACACGACCGGCCTGCGAAGCGGATCGATCGAGGCGGCGGCCGTCACCCAGAAGGAGCTGATGGTTCAGCCGAATCCGCCCCGCTTCCTCCGGGAGGGCGATGTCCTGGAATTCACGGTTAAGGTCACCAACATGACCGAGAAGGAAGCGGCCGGCGCGGTCGAGCTCCGCTTCTTCGACCCGCGCAACGACGCGCCGCTCGACGGGGCGCTGGCCAACGCGAATCCGAAGCTTTCGATGGCGATTCCGGCCAAGCAGTCGCGGACGTTTTCCTGGCCGATCACGGTTCCGGACGGCGCGGAGACCGTCGGCTTCCGGGCGGTCGCGGCCGCGGCCGGGTTTTCCGACGGCGAGGAGGGGATGGTCCCCGTTCTCAGCCGCAGCCTGATGGTCCGGGAATCGATCCCGCTGTGGATCAGCGGCCGCGGGGAAAAGCGCTTCCGGTTCGACAAGCTCGCGCAATCGGCCGGCTCGACGACTCTCCGGTCCCTCGGCTTGACGGTGCAGATGTCTTCAAATCCGGCCTGGTACGCGGTCCAGGCGCTGCCTTACTTGATGGAATATCCCTACGAGTGCTCCGAGCAGGTCTTCAACCGTTTGTATGCCAACGCCCTGGCCCGAAAGATCGCCGGCTCCGATCCCCGCATCCGCCGGGTCTTCGAGCTGTGGAAGGGAACCCCGGCCCTCCAGTCCAACCTGGAGAAAAACCAGGAGCTGAAAAGCGTCCTTCTCGAGGAGTCTCCCTGGGTGGTCGAGGCCAAGAACGAATCGCAGGCCAAGCGGAACATCGGACTCCTGTTTGACGAGAACACGACGGCCCCGGCCTTGAAGCGGGCCGTTCAAAAGCTGGTCGACATGCAGCTCCCCGACGGGTCGTGGCCCTGGTTCCCGGGCGGCCCGGGCAACGACTACATCACCCTCTACATCGTGACCGGCTTCGGCCGGCTCGAGCATCTGGGCGTCCCGGGAATCGCCCGGGAGGCGGTTCTCCGGGCGGTCGGCCGGCTGGATTCCTGGATCCGGGAGGTCCATGAACGGATCCTGGCGGACAAGACGGAAAAGCTCAACAACCTCAGCCCGTCGATCGCTCTTTATCTTTATGCCCGGAGCTTTTTCCTGGATGGATGCCCGATTCCGGACGCTTCGAGGAAAGCCCTCGACTATTTCCTGGGGCAGGGAGCGGCTTTCTGGCTCCAGCTCGACAGCCGCCAGAGCCAAGCCCATCTCGCCCTGGGCCTCAACCGGTTCGGGGACGCGGAGACCGCTCGAAAAATCACCCGGTCGCTCAAGGAGCGGAGCAAGGTGGACGAGGAGCTCGGCCGGTACTGGGCCGAGGGAGAGGCGTCCTGGTGGTGGCGCCGGGCGCCCATCGAAACCCAGGCGATGATGATCGAGGCCTTCGACGAGGTGGCCGGTGACGCGGCCGCCGTCGAGGAATGCCGGATCTGGCTGCTCAAACAGAAGCAAACCCAGGATTGGAAGACGACCAAGGCCACGGCCGACGCCGTGTACGGACTGATCCTTCGGGGGGCGGACCTGCTGGCCTCGGATGAAATCGTCGAGGTGATCCTGGGCGGCCGCAAGGTCGAGCCGGAGAAGGTGGAGGCGGGGACGGGCTTCTATGAAAAGCGCTTTCCCGCGGCCGAGATCCGGCCGGAAATGGGGGAAATCGAGGTCTGCAAGACGGACCCGGGCATCGCCTGGGGCGGCGTCCACTGGCAGTACCTGGAGGATATTTCCAAGATCACCCCCCACGAGCGGAACCCGCTCCGGTTGAAAAAAAGCCTTTTTAAAAAGACGTTCACCAAGAAAGGGCCGGAAATCGAGCCGGTCCGCGGCCCCCTGGCGGTCGGCGACACGCTGGTCGTCCGCCTCGAGCTGCGGACCGACCGGGACATGGAGTACGTTCACCTGAGAGATCACCGCGGCTCCGGGCTCGAGCCGGTCAACGTCCTCTCGACGTACCGGTTCCGGGACGGCCTGGCCTACTACGAGGCGACGAAGGACGCGGCGGCTCATTTCTTCATCGATGATCTCCCGAAAGGCGCCTATGTCTTCGAATATGAGCTGCGGGTCCAGCTCCGCGGCCGCTATCAGAACGGGATGGCCCACATCGAATGCATGTATGCGCCCGAGTTCAACAGCCACTCTGAAAGCCGGGTTTTGGAGGTGCGCTGACTTGCGGCCGGGGATTCGTGATGTGATATCATAGGGCGCCGCGGGCTCCTCCGGGGAGCCGCCGCGATTCCGCGCCTGAAAGGGCAAAGGAGAAACTGGATGGACATCGTCATGACCACGGAATCCGACGTTGCCGTTTTCTCGATCATCGGCCATCTGGACGCCGTTTCCTCGCCGGAGCTGGAGGGCCGGCTCGGAACGTGGTTCGAGGAGCCGGGAACGCGCCTGGTCCTGGATCTCAACGGTCTCGAATACATCAGCAGCGCCGGCCTGAGGGTCATCCTCTCGGCGGCGAAAAAGATGAAGGCCCGGAACGGGAAGCTCGGCTTGTCCCGGCTTCAGCCCCGGGTGAGGGAAGTCTTCCAGGTGTCCGGCTTTTCCTCCATCATCCCGGTCTTCGAGACCCTGCCCGCGGCGCTTGACGCCGTCCGGTGAGGGCGGCCCGGAAACCGACCGCCATGGAACGCCTCCGGCGGCCCGCCCGCATGGAGTTTCTTCATGAGCTTCTTGAATTCATCGACGCCGGGGCCAAACGGCTCGGATTCGACGAATCGGCCCGCGGCCGGATCCGCCTGGCTTCCGAGGAAGCCCTGGTGAACGTCATCCTCCACGCTTATGCCGGCGCGGACGGAGAGGTCGAGGCCGGCTTGTCGGGAGGGGAGGATCGTTCGCTCCGGATCGAGATCCGCGACCGAGGGGCCGCCTTCGATCCCTTGGCCGAAGCCGAGCCGGATCTTGAAGCGGGCCTCGCCGACCGCAAGATCGGCGGGTTGGGCATCTTTTTCATCCGGGAAGCGGCCGACCGGGCGGCTTATCGCCGCGAGGGGGAGGAGAACATCCTGACCCTTTATTTTATCCGGACGTAAGGGGAGAGGCCTTCGCCGTTTCGGGTTCCTTTTTTTTCGAAACCAGGGTCACCAGCACGGCCAGGGTCATGGCGATGATGAACGTCGAGGCCCGGGCGGTGACCGTTTTCTCCAGCCCGGCCAGCATCCAAACGACGGTGGAGACGAGACCCGAGGCGAGAGCGGTCACGACGCCGGCCGCGTTGAAGCGGTCCCAGTAGAACGACAGAAGCACGGCCGGGGCGAACGAGCAGCCGATTCCCGCCCAGGCGTAGCTGACGATGGAATAAATGAGATCTTTCGTCGTCAAGGCCAGGACCAGCCCCAAGACGCCGACGGCGACGGTCGAAAGGCGTGAAATCAAGAGCAGGGTGCGCTCGCGGGCCCGGCCTTTTTTCAGGATGCCCTTATAGACGTCCTCGCTGATGGACGTGGCGGCCACGAGAAGCATGCTCTCGGCCGTGGAGATCATGGCCGCGACCGCCCCGGCCAGGAGCAGGGCCGCCAGCCAGCCCGGGAACAGGTTGTTCAGGATGAAGGGAAGAATCATCTCGGAATCGGCCACCGCCTTGGGGCCGAAGAGGACATGGGCCCCGAGGCCGATGATGACCACGCCGCTGTAGGCGATGATCGTCCAGAGGACGGCGATGTTCCGGCCTAAGCGGACGTTTTTTTCGTCCTTCATGCCCATGAACCGGGCGTTGAGCTGGGGCTGGCCGCCGAGGTACCCGAAAAACCAGGCGAGGTTGTTGAAGATCATCAGGCCGGCGGCGAATCCCGCCAGCCCCCCGGTCAGCGAGCCGAATCCGGGTCCGGCCGCGGCGAAGGCTTGAGCCGGGGAGACGGGGGAGGCGAGGATCTTGACGAGGAGGATGACGGGGGTGACGACGAGGGTGGTCAGCATCAGGATGGACTGGAACGTGTCCACGGCCACGACGCTGACGAATCCCCCGAACGTCGCGTATCCCAGGATGACGACGGCCGAGATGATCATCCCCCAGAACGGGCTGAAGCCGAAGGTCTGTTGGATCGTCTTGCCCGCGCCGGCGAACTGGGCCCCGACGTAGAAAACGAAAAAGAAGACGATGATGCCGGTCGACAGAACCCGGATCAAGTTGGCCTTTGAGGCGAACTTGGCCGCGAAGTACTCGGGCATGGTCATGGCCTTGTAAGCTTCGGCCTCGGCCCGGAATTTGCGGGCCAGGACGATCCAGGCCGTGGAGATGCCGAGCAGGCAGCCGACGCCCGTCCAGATGCCGGACAGGCCGGTGGCATAAATGAATCCCGTCAAGCCGAGCAGCAGCCAGGCCGACTCTCCCGTGGCCCGCTCGGAGAGGGCCAGCATCCAGCCGGGCAGCTTCTTGCCGCCGAGGACGAAGTCGGACTGGGATTTCGTTTTCCGGGCCTCCCAGAGGCCGAGGCACAAGGTCAAGGCGAAGTAAAGGACAAAGACGATGATCATGACCGGCGATCCTTTCGGTAACGTTTCCGGCGAAGGTTCGCGGCCAAAAATATTACAGAATGGAGATGTTTTTCAAGTCCCGCCGCCGTCCGCCTCACGGCCCGGCTTACATGTATTTGCCGCTGATGTAATTCGAGAGCTGTTCGATCAGGGCGTCTTTCTCCGAGATGATCGCCTTCACGACGTCGCCGATCGAGACCAGGCCGGTGAACTTCTCGCCTTCGCAGACCGGCAGGTGGCGGACGTGCTTGGCGGTCATGAGAACCATGCATTCTTCCACGGTGTTGTCCGGGCCGACATGGAACATCTTGCCGGCCGGGGTCATGATTTCCGAAACAAGAGTCTCCTTGGAGGATTTCCCGAACAGGATGATTTTCCGGGCGTAATCCCGCTCGGTGATGATGCCTTCCATCCGGCCCTTGTCGTCCATGACCATCAGGGCCCCGATCCGCTTCTCGGCCATGAGCTTCAAAGCCTCGAACACCTTGGCATGGGGCGAGATGGACCAGACTTTGGAACCCTTGGCGGCGAGGATGTCCTTGACGTTTTTCATGATTCTCTCCGTAACGGCTGTTTGATCTCAATGTATAGGGAAATCCGGACGATTTCAAGGGCCGATTTTCCGGCCCGGTTCAGGCCGGCGGGCGACTTGACAAATGAAGAAATCAAATTAAATTACTAGATATATCGCGTTAACGTCTTGATGTGTCGAAGGGAGAAAGGGAAATGCAGCATCGGCCGCATTACGGGAATTGGGGACGGGGCGAGCGGATCTTTCACAAGGGGGATTTCAAGTACCTGATCCTCGATTTATTAAAGGAGAAACCCCGCCACGGATACGAAATCATCCGCGAGCTTGAAAACCAGTTCAACGGCTTCTATACGCCCAGCCCGGGAGCCGTATACCCGACTCTGCAGTATCTGGAGGAGATGGGGCATGTCACGTCCCAGCCCCTGGACGGGAAAAAGATCTACACCATCACGGAATCCGGTCTCGCCTTCCTGGCCGAAAAAGCCAAGGAGACGTCCGAGATCAAGGCCCAGATGAAGAACTGGTGGGGATGCTACGGGGCGGAGTTTCGGGATGAAATGCGGGATGTCATGCGGACGCTCGGCGATCTCGGCAAAACGATCGGCCAGAAAGCCCGGCAAGCCGGAGTCGAGAAGATGCCCCAAGTCAAGCAAGCCCTGGCCGAGGCGGTCAAGGAGATCGAGAAGATATTCAAGTCCTGATCCGCCGGCGGGCGCGTCGGGCTTGGTCCTCCGTCGTGACTCCTCTCTTGAGCGGGACGCTCCGGGACCGCCTTGACAGACCGCCGGGGCGGTTTGACATCCGTTCCGGGGGGAGGCTATGCTGTTTGCCTCCTTCGGCGCGAGGCATCCGCCGGAAATGAAAGGCAGGAGGAAGAGATGAACAAGCGAACGGCGGCGGCGTTTCTCATTGCGGCGATGGTCTTTTTATCGGCGGGAGCGGCCGCGGCGGAAGGGGAGGCCGACCGCGACGGCCGGATGCAATGGTGGCGGGAGGCCCGGTTCGGCCTTTTCATTCATTGGGGGCTTTACGCCGTGCCGGCCGGGGAGTGGCGGGGCAAAACGGATTATGGCGAGTGGATCCGCGATACCGCCCGGATTCCCCTTCAGGTCTATGATCAGTTCGTCGGCCGGTTCAATCCGAGGGAATTCGACGCCGAGGCCTGGGTCCGGGCGGCCAAGGACGCGGGGATGAAATATATCGTCATCACCTCGAAACATCATGACGGATTCGCCCTCTTCGATTCGAAACAGACCGATTTCGACATCTTGGCCACGCCGTTCGGCCGGGACGTCCTCCGGGAGCTGGCCTCGGCCTGCCGGAGCCAGGGGCTGAAGCTCTGCTTTTATTATTCGATCATGGACTGGCATCACCCGGATTACCTGCCCCGGCGGCCGTGGGAGGAAAGAATCCGGCCGGTCCCGGGGGGCGACTTTGATCGATACGTCGCCTACATGAAGGCCCAGCTCCGGGAGCTGTTGACCCAGTACGGGGACATCGGCGTCTTGTGGTTCGACGGCGAATGGGAGAACACGTGGAACATCGACCGCGGGCGGGATCTCTACCGGTACGTCCGGTCGCTTCAGCCGTCGATCATCGTCAACAACCGGGTCGGGTCGGACCGTTCCGGGATGGAGGGGTTCTCGGCGGCCCGGGACGCCCCGGGTGATTTTTCCACTCCGGAGCAGCAGGTTCCCGGCCGGGGGCTCCCCGGCGTCGATTGGGAGACCTGCCTGACCATGAACGACAACTGGGGGTACAACCGGGCCGATCAGAACTGGAAATCGGTCCGGACCTTGATCCGGACGCTGGTCGACGTCGTCTCCAAGGGCGGCAATCTCCTCTTGAATGTCGGCCCGACCGCCGAGGGAGTGTTTCCCGGCCCGAGCATGGAGCGCCTGGCGGCCATCGGCCGCTGGATGAGGGTCAACGGCGAGTCCCTCTACGGGACCACGGCCGGCCCGTTCAGCGACCTGCGCTGGGGCCGGTCGACCCAGAAGAAGGATGGGGAAAACACCCTGATCTTTCTCCATGTTTTCGATTGGCCGGAGAACGGCTGGCTCAATCTTCCTCCGATCGCCGAGGAACTCCGGACGGCGTATGTCCTTTCCGCCCCGGCCAAGCCCCTGCCGGTCGAGTTCCGGGAATTCGGGCCGCGGATCCGCGTCCCGGCCCAGGCTCCGGACGCCGATGACACGGTTATCGTTCTCGTCACCGGGGCGGAGACCAAATCCTACGCCCCGCCCCGGATCACGGCGGCCGCCAAGTCTTTTCTCGACGTCCTCGAGGTGACCATCACGGGCGATCCGGCCTTCACCGGGATCCGGTACACGCTCGACGGGTCGGAACCGACCCTCGAGTCCCCGTTGGCGGCCGGCCCCGTGCGCTTGACCGAGACAACGGTCGTCTCGGCCCGCGGCTTCATCAAGGGCGTTCCGGTCACCGGGACGGCTCAAGAAACGTTCACGAAGACCGCCCTCCGCCCGCCCGACGACCCGGGCGGCGGCCTCAAGCAGGGCTTGAGCTTCGCTTATTACGAGGGCGAGTGGACGGCCCTTCCTCAATTCGCGGGGATGAATCCGATCCGCCGCGGGGAGGCTCTCCACATCGACCTCTCCCAAAAACGGCGGCACGAAAACTACGGATTCGAGTTCAAGGGATTGATCCGGGCTCCGGAGGACGGGCTTTACGCTTTTGCCTTGGAATCCGACGACGGCAGCCGGCTCTGGATCGGCGAAACCCTCGTTGTCGACAACGACGGCGTCCACCCTTCGGCCGAGCGCGGCGGGGCCATCGCCTTGAAAGCCGGATTCCATCGGATCACCATCCGGTATTTCAACCGGACGGGGGGAGAGGAGCTCAAGGTGTTTTGGAAGGCCCCGTCCGGACCGAAACAGCTGATCCCGGACCGGATGCTATTCCGGAGGGAAGCCCGCTTCTGAGGATTTCCCCGATCGCCCGCTCGACGGGGACGGGCTCTCAGCGCTCCTCTTTGGGAATCACCACCCACATGATCAGGTAAACGAGAAGGCCGGGGAACGCGGCGCTGAGGATCGAACCGACGACGTAGACGACGCGGAGGAGCGAGACATCGAGGCCGAAGTAATCGGCCAATCCTCCGATCACTCCCCCGATCATCCGGTTGGTCGTCGACCGGCGCAAGACTTTTCTGGATTCGTTCATTTTTCGACTCCTCCGTGATCAAGAACCCTCGCCCGGAGAGACCGTCCGCCGGCCAAGCGTCCGCGCCTCCCTCAGGCCGCCGGCGCCTTCTTTTTCCCGAACCGCAACTTCATCGTCAGGATCTTGTCGGTCGAGAAGATCCGGGCGGCGTAGATCACCAGGACGATGAAAACGAGAAGCATGTAGCCCAGCCCGGCCGCGATCATCCCGTAATGGCCGAGGTAGATATTCTGCGAAACGAGGAACGGGTGGGAGAAGGGAATGGCCAGGATGAGGATCTTGACCGGGAGCGAGAGCGTGTCGATGTCGGCGAACAGGGAGATGAAATAGGGGATCATGACCATGAACATCAGGGGCATGATCATGTTCTGGGCGCTCCGGAAGTCCTCGGCCAGGACGCCCAGGATCATGGCCATGGCCAGGGCGACCAGGATGGCCAGGAAGAGGGAGAGGCCGAGAATGAGATAGCCGGTCGTGTCGAACGTCAGGCCGAGCTTCTGCATCAGGGCGGTTCCGCTTGCCCGCGCCCCGGCCGCGGCGACTTCCTCGCCCATCCCGCCGATGAAGCCCTTGAAGGCGAACATGTAGACTCCCGCCGAGATCAGGCCGACGAGTCCGGCCGCGAACATCTTGGCGGTGATGATGGAGGTCCGTTTGATGGGCACCGTCAGGAGCGTCTCCAGGGTCTTGTTCTGCTTCTCCATGGCCACGGCCGAGATGACCATCTGGGACGAATAGATGACGATCATCATCAGGACGATGGGGATGAGCATCGACTGCTGGGAAAGCATTCCGGCGATCAAGCCGGCCGACCCCTCGGCCGTCCGGTCCCGGACGACGACGAAGTCCCGGCTCTTGATCGGGCGCTTGAGGCTGACCGGGTCGGCCCCAGGGAGCTTCGCGGCCAGGAAGTCGTTGGAGAGGGTTTCGTTCAAGGCCGAGATGACGCTTTGGACGACGACCTGGCCCCGGGCTCCGATCAGGGAAAAGCTCCGCATGAAGGAATAGGTCTCGATCTCGCTGGGCTTAAGCTCGGCCAGCGAATCGCCGAATCCGGCCGGGACGACCAGAAGCAGCTTCGACTCGCCGGCCTTCGCCGAGGCCAGGGCTTCGTCCTTGCCCTTGCCTGTCTGGTCGACGATCTTGAACCGGGCCGATTCCAGGCCTTTCAGCAGAGCCCGGGAACCCTCCGAGCCGTCCTGGTCGAGGACCGAGATCGTCTGGATTCCGACGGCCTTCTGGACTTCCTTCTTGCTGATCTGCCCGATGGCGTTGAAGAGGAGGACGGTGAAGGCCAGGGAGATGACGAGCTGCTTGGTCACCAGCTCCTTGACTTCCTTCTGCAGCAGGTTTTTAAAGCGTTTCATCGGAGGGAACTCCTGAAGACCTCTTCCAGGTTCTTCGCGGCATGCTTGGCCTTGAGCTCGTCGGGCGTCCCGGTGTCGAGGATCCGGCCCTTGTCGATGAGTCCGACCCGGTCGGAGAGGAACTCGATCTCGAGCATGTTATGGGAGGAGAGAAGGACCGAGGTGCCTTCCTTGACGTAGCGGCGGATGATCTCCCGGACGTCCAGGGCGTTGAGGACGTCCAGGCCCGAGGTCGGCTCGTCGAGGATGGCCAGGACCGGCCGGGTCATCAGGGCCCGGGCCAGGAGAAGCTTTCGGGTCATGCCCTTGCTGTAAGTGCCGACCTTCGTCTTCAGCCGGTTCCCGAGCTCGGTGATGGCCGCGGCCCGCTCGACGAACTCCTTTTCCTCCCCGGCGTCCCGGCCGTAGAAACCGGCCATGAAGCGGAGATAATCCATTCCCTTCATATCCTTGTAGGCCCCGGCTTCTTCGGGCAGATAGCTGATTTTCTCCCGGACGAAATCGGGCTCCTTGCGGAGATCGCGGTCGAGGAAGGTGATCTCGCCGGCGGTGGACGTCAAGAGGGTGGCGGCGATGCGGAGGGTCGTGGTCTTGCCGGCCCCGTTCGGGCCGATGAGGGCGAAGACCTCGCCCGCCCGGACCTCGAAATCGATGCCGGCCAGAGCCGCGTGGGCGCCGTAGGATTTTTTCAATCCCCGGACGGTCAGGACGTTGGACATGGCGACTCCCTGAAATAAAAATAACCTTGATATTCTATTCCATACGAAAGAGAAAGAAAAAAGTTTCTTTCCAGCGCCGCCGGCCCGGCGCCTCTTTTCCCCTCGCCGGGCAGGATCGAAATTAAAAGATCAGGAGCATCGGAGGGCGCGGGGACGGCCCGCCCGAGTTTCGAAAAATTCGGCGTGCAGGGCCCGGACGGCCGGCAGGGCGTCCGCTTTCCGCACCAGAAAGTAAGCGGCCGCGCTCGAGGCTCCCGAGGAAATCATCTCGACGTTGACGCCGTTGCCGGCGACCGCGGCGAAGACGCGGGCGGCCAGGCCCCGCTCCGACGAGAGTCCTTCTCCCACCGCCGCGACCAGGGCCAAGTTCGTTTCCAAGTCCACCCGGGTGACCACTCCGCGGCGGACGGACCGCAGGATCCGGCGGGCCCGCCGGGCGTCCTCCTCGGCGACAAGGATGTTGATCGCCGTCTGGGCGGTGATGACCGAAAGGATGTTGACGTTCCGTTCGGCCAGGCTCCGGCCGATGTCCCCGATGACGCCCGGCCGGAATCCCACGCCCGGTCCGGAGACGCGAAGGACGGCGATCCGGTCGTTGAGCGTGACGCTTTTCAGGACGGTTTCGGCCGTTCCTCCCTCGGCCGCGATCTCCGTTCCCGGACGGTCCGGCCGGTCAAGATGCCGGATCCAAATCGTCCCGTTCTCCCGGGCGATCGGCTCGAGGGCCCGGGGATGGAGGACCTTGGCGCCGAAGTAGGAAAGCTCGGCCGCCTCGGTGAAGGACAGGCGGGCGACGGGCTTGGCCCCGGAAACCCGCCGGGGATCCGCGGTCATGAAGCCGTCCACGTCTTTCCAGATTTCCAGGAGGGAGACGCGGAGGGCGGCGGCGACGACCGCCGCGCTGTAATCCGAGCCGTTGCGGCCGAAGGAGACGAGGCGCCCCCCGGCGGCCAGGCCGTAAAACCCGGTGATGACCGGGACGAAGCGGCCCGCCTCGATCCCGAGGGCGTTTTTTCGAACAGCCCGGCGGAAGGCCGCAAGGTCGGCCGTCGCCCCCTCGGGGACGTCGTCGGCCGCCAGGCCGATCTGCTCGCTTTCCAGAGCCCGGGCGTCGGCCCCTTCCTCTCGGAGGATTCCGGCCAGAAGCAAAGCCGCCCAGCGCTCGCCGAAGCTCAAGACATGAGCCCGGGCATAGGGCGAGATTTCGCCGATCAAGGCCGCGCCCCGGAGGAGCCGTTCGAGCCGGGCCAGGCGATGGCCGATTTGGGCCGCGATCTCGGCCCGGATCTCCCGCGCGGAGAGAAGGCCTGAAGCCAGGCGGTCGTTCTGGAGCCGAAGGGCCGCGATCGTCCGGGCGATGCCGGCTTCGTTTTTGACGGCTCGGGCCAGGCCGCGTTCCAACTCGTCGGTAATCCCCGAAACGGCCGAGACGACGACCGCCGGCGGAACGGGCTCCCGCCGGATGACGGCCGCCGCCCGCCGGAAGCCGTCGGCGTCGCGAAGACACCCGCCGCCGAATTTCATCACTTTTTGAAATTTCATCCGATCCTCGCTATTCGTGGAGAAGTCCTTGCCGGGCGGCCAGCTCGGCGGTCAGAAGACAGGCGCCGGCGGCCCCGCGGACGGTGTTGTGAACCAGGCCGAAAAGGTCGAGGATGCGGCCCCGGGAGCGAAGCCGCCCGGCCGTCACGGCCATTCCCCGGGCCCTCGCCGGAGTTCCCGCCCAGACGTCCAAAGCCGGCTGGGGCCGGTTGTCTTCGGTCCGGACGATGACCGGCCGCTCCGGCGCCGAGGGCAGGCCCATCTCCTGGGGAAGGCCGCGGAAGGAGGCCAGGGCTTCGGCCGCGGCGTCCTCGCCGACGGCTCCCTCGAATTCGACGGAGACGCTTAGAAGGTGTCCCTCGCGAACCGGGACGCGGCAGCAGCTCGCCCGCACCGGGACGGGCCAAGGAATGAAACCGTCCGCCTCGAGGGTCCCGAAGATGCGACCGGGCTCGCGGGCCAGCTTCTCCTCCTCGCCCCGGATGAACGGGACGCAGTTGCCGGCGATGTCCATCGCCGCCAGGCCGCGCCGGCCGGCGCCCGAGATCGCTTGGAACGTGGTGACGGCGACGGAACGGATTCCGAACGGGCGGAGCGGGGCCAGGAGCAAGGCCAGGCCGGCCGTGGAGCAATTGCTGTCGGCGGCGATGAATCCGCCGCGGTTGGTTTTCCGGCGGGCGGCCCGGACAAGATGGTCCGGGTTGATTTCCGGGACGACGACGGGGACGTCCGGATCGCCGCGTCGGGCGGAAGCGTTGGTGAACACGGCAAGGCCCCGGCTCTGGAGGGCGTCTTCCGCGGCTCCGGCCGCCGAGGCGGGGAGGGCGCTGAAGACGACCCGGGCTCCCGAGGCGATGACCGCTTCGACCGAAGCCGGTTGAACCGTTGTTTTTCCGGCCTGGGACGGAAGATCCCCGCCGGCCGTCCATTCAACGGCCGCGGCGTACGGGCGTCCGGTCGAGCGCTCCGAGCCGGCGAGAAGGGCGATTTCGAAATCGGGATGGCCCTCGAGCATCCGGACGAAATGCTGCCCCACCAAGCCGGTCGCGCCTAACACGGCGACGGGATATTTGTTCATGATGTTCTCCTTTCGTTATTCTCGAAATGGCCGGGAGGCTCACCGGCTGATCCGGGCGGGATCGACGCGCGTTCGGACGATCGGCGGAAGGTCGCCCCAAACCGCGAGCGTCTTCCCGACGACCGCCAGCAGACCCTCCACGCCCTCGATTCCTCCCAAGGCGGCCAAGGTCTCCCGGAGACGCGTTTCGTCCTCGTCGGTGACGGCGTTTCCCAAAGCCGTGGCGACCGCGTCGGCCAGGCCGACGTCCGCCGAAAGGACGACGGCCGCGTCGGCCCGGCCGAAGCTCAGCGAATGCCCGACCGTCCCCGACGACGCGCAGATTCCGAAAATCCCCGGCCGGGGCTCGACCCGGAAGGCGATGTCGCGGACGGGAGACGGGCCGGTGAAGATCCCCACCGTGACCGGACGCTCGAGCAGGAGGGCGATGTCTCCGCCGTTGTCGACGAGGGCGTGGGTCGCTCCGGCTTCGGCCATCGCCCGCAGGGCGGACTCGGCCAGCGCTCCGGCCACCGCGGCCATCGGGCCGACCCCGGCCCGGGACGCGGCCCGGGCCATCCGGCGGACGATGGGCGGAGCCTCCGGCGGAACGGAACGCGGGGCGAGCGCCGTCCGGAATCCGGGATCCCGCCGGATATAGTCCTCGAGCCGTCCTCGTTGTTTTCGAATGTCCGCCTCGGCGAGGGGGAGGAAAGGCTCGGCCGCGACGATCGTCGCGGCCGTTTCCTTGATCCGGAGCCTTTTGCGGAACAGGGCTTCAGCCATGGTGTTCCCCCGGGGCGCTCGTTTTCGGCCGGCGGATTTCGAGCGGCCGGACGACGGATTCCGCAGGGAGAGGGACGACGGGGGCGGTCAGGAGGAATGTCCCGGCCTCGATCCGCCGCTGAAGCTCGTCGGCGATCCGGCGGGAGAGGACGAGGCTGGAAAGGGGGAGCGCCGGAACGATCCGGCCTCCGAGGCGCACCCGTCCGGACCGCAACTCGGCATAGGTGACGGACCGGAGGGCCGGACGGTCCCGGGAGGGGAGGCCGAAGTCGCGGATCGTCACGGCGATCTCCGCGTCCGAGACGGCCGCGCGGCGCGCCGAATCGGCGTCGAGGATGGGAATCGGGACGCCCAGGCCGATGCACAGGGTGCAGCCGTAGCCGGGGAACAGGGCCGCCCGGAGGAAGTCCGGCGACATGCGCTTCAAATCGCCCTGGACGGCCATCGTCCCGAAGCCGTTTTGCGGATCGTGCTGGGTTCCCGGGCCGGTGACGAATCCTTCCGCCCCGCCGAGGAGAATTCTCGTCCCCAGGCCGATCGTCCGGTAGTCCGGGTCGTTGGACAGCGGGGAGAGAGAGCCCGCGCCGGCATACGTCACGTTGCCGAGACGCGGCCGGAGCGTCCCCATGTAGGTGTGAAGCGTCCGCGACGAGGAGTTGGCCGCGGCGTTGTACCGCTGATAGCCGTTTCGGGGATTGGAGAGCAGGGCCGTGTTCAGGTCGTTCAGCGTCAGGACGGTCAGGAGGCGCTTGCGCGGGTAGCAATCGGTGCCCGGCGAGACGGCTTGAAGGATGACGGGCCGGCCGCGGAGGAAGTCCTCGATGACGTGGGCGCCGCCGTAGCGGACGCCCCGCGAAGCGGAGAGCTGGGTCGCCCCGAGGTAGGCGTCCACCGCGGCCGCGCCGGCGTAGGCCTCCACCCCGTTGAGTCGGACGCGTGTCATTTTGATCGGCGGCTCGGAATGGCCGAAGTTGAGCCAGACGCCCGAGGAGCACATCGGCCCGAACGTCCCCGTGGTCACGACGTCGACGTTCTCGGCCGCTTTTTCCGGACCGAGCTCGCGGACGAGGCGGCTCATGTGATCCGCCCGAACGACCTTCACGGTCTTCCGGGCGATTTTTTCGTTGATCTCCGCAATGGTTTTCGGCATGACGACCTCCCTCCGGGAATCAATGGATAGACACCGGGAACGAACTCAGGGGGCGGGGGATTCCCGAAAGCCGGCCTCGGGGAGAGGCCCGCTTCCGGGCGTCACATGATCATGCCGACGGAAAAGGGCCGGAGGAAAGACGGACGGGCGGGGCGGAGCCGCGCGGGGGCGGCCGGGCGCTTGACGTGATCTCGATGATTCATCGTTGTTCCGCTCGTTCGTAACCGCGGTTTTATAACACGGCGGGAACCGGATGTCAATGAACTGAACAGGGTGACACAATGCTTATTAACCCTATTTCGATCGGCCCCTGCTTCAAATCCCGATCTGGTTGATCAGGCCTCTCCTTGTTCCCGACCGTCAGGAACGAGGATTTCGCCATGGATTCCTTGCCGACGGACCATTCCCCCGGGGAGCGGATCCGCCCTTCGGTCCAGGCCGTCCCGGAATCCGATATCCCCAAGGAAGGCTCGGGGGCCTTGGACCTTCCTCTTTTGTTCTTGAGTCCGCCGGGGAAGGTGGGTTAAATTAAGGCAAACCAGGGAAAGGAGCGCGTCCCCATGAGCAAGCGTCGGACCAAACGGATCGTCCTTGTCGTCCTTTTTCTGATCTTGGCCGCGGCCGTCTTCCTCGTCATTAAAAACCAGTATTTTCAAATGATGTCCATCGGCACCGGATCGAAGGCGAAGATCCTGTGCTCCTCGGTCTTTCTTTCCGGCCGCGACGCGACCGCGGTCGAGGCCGAGGATTTGGGCTTTCATCCGCTTTACAAGATCTTCAAGACGAAGGTCGACTATGAACAGAAACGGGTGAGCTGTTCTCTGCTGGGGACGGGCTTGTTCAAGGCGGAAGCGGTCTTCCGCGAGGGGATCGGGGCCGTGCTTCTGGCCGGCGGAGCGTTGGAGGAAGTTGTCCGGGCTTGGCCCAAACCGGAGATCGACGCGGCCGTTGAAGAGACCGATCCCGAGTCCGTCGACTGGCCGATGGGCGACCGGCTGATCCTCGTCCCGCCGGGGACGACGATCGACGCGGCCCGGATCCGGGCCGCGGGCGACCGGCTTTTTTCAGAAGCCGATCCGAATCATCCTCTCCGGACGCGGGCCTTGATCGTCCTCCACGACGGCCGCTTGGTTTATGAACGCTACGGGCCGGGGATCACCAAGAATACCCGTCTCCTGAGCTGGTCGACGGTCAAGAGCGTCACCTGCGTCCTGGCCGGCATCCTCGTCGGCCGGGGGCGGCTCGATCTCGACCTCCCTGTCCCGGTCGAGGCTTGGGCCGGAGCCGGGGACTCGCGCCGGACCATCACTCTCGACCAGCTGCTCCGGATGAGCTCCGGGCTGGAATGGTTCGAAGCTTACGCCGACCGCCCCGTCTCGGACGTCAACGACATGCTCTTTCGAAAGCCCGACATGGCCGCGTTCGCCGCCTCCAAGCGCCGGGCGGTCCCCGCCGGCGCGGCCTGGAACTACTCCTCCGGGACGGCCAACATCGTCCAGGGAATCCTGCGGAAGACGCTCGGTTCGGACGAGGAGTACTGGAATTTCCCCCGCCGGGCCCTGTTAGACCGGATCGGAATGCGGAGCGCGGTGATGGAGCGGGACGCGTCCGGGACGTTCGTCGGATCGTCGTATCTCTACGCCACGGCCAGGGATTTCGCCCGGTTCGGCCTGCTCTGCCTCAACGACGGCGTCTGGCTGGGCGAGCGGATCCTTCCGGAAGGGTGGATGGCTTATGCGACGGCGCCCGCTCCGGCCGCGCCCCAGGGGCGATACGGGGCGTTCTTCTGGCTGAACCGGGGCGATCCGGGAAAACCGGAGACGCGCCCGTATCCTCTGTTGCCGGAAGACGCGTATTTCGCTCTCGGCTACCAGGGCCAGACGATCGCCGTTTTGCCGTCGCAAAAGCTCGTGGTCGTCCGCCTCGGGATGACCTACGACGACGACTGGGGCGGAATGAACGTCTTTTTGCCCGAAATCGCCGCGGCCGTCAAGTGAGCGGGGGCCGGCCCCGGATTATTTCTGGACGCTCTCCGGAGCCGGAGGCAGAGGCACCAGCCCGGCCATCTCGCCGATGACGTTGATCAGCTGGGTATCGGCCGGGACGACGATCTTGGCATTGTGGGCCAGCGCTTTTTCGGCGACTTCCATCCGTTTGAGGACCTGGGCGTTGCCGATGAAATAGGCCTGGGCCGCCTCGTTGACGAGCTTGATGGCCTGGGCCTCGCCCTCGGCCGCGAGAATCCGGGCCTGCTTGACGCCGTCGGCTCTCTTGATTTCGGCCCGGCGGGCGCCGTCGGCCATGGTTTCGGTCGCGGTGGCGAAGTCGACGGCCGCGATCTTCTCGTTCTCGGCCTTGACGACCTTGTTCATCGTTTCTTGGACGTCCTTGGGCGGGTCGATTTCCTTGAGCTCGGTCCGAACGATCTCGATCCCCCAGCTGCCGGTTTCCTCGCGGAGGGTTTTCTGGAGCTCGGAGTTGATCTTGCCCCGTTCGCTGTTGGCCGACTTGAGGGTCAAGGTGCCGATGATGTTGCGGAGGGTGGTCCGGGCCAGGTTGACGATCTGCCACTGGTAATTGTTGACGTTGTACTGGCTGTTTTTGACGCTCTGCTCGTCGTTTTTCACCTTGAAGTACACTTGGGCGTCGACCCGGGCGTTGAGATTGTCGTTGGTGATGATCTCCTGGGGCTGGGCGTCCACCATCACCTCGGTCACGTTGACCTGGTAGAGACGGTCGATCACCGGAATGATCCAGTTGAATCCCGGATTGGCGAACCGCTTATATCTTCCCAGGCGCTCGACCAGCCCCCGGTGGGTCGGGCGGACGATGCGGATGCCGATGAGAAAGAAAAAGACGATGATCGCCGCGGCGAGAATGATGATTTCTGTTTGTTTCATGGGATCCTCCTTCCCGGTGAATGCCTTTTTTCATTATAGCCCGGGTTTCCCGGAGAGACAAGAAACGGCCGGCCGCCCGGCCGGGACCCAATCCGGCGCGGGGTCGGCGCCCTTCCCGATGCCCGATCAATCGGTACCTGTTTCAAATCGGTACCTGTTTAACCATTTCCTGATTTTTTGGTTCTTTTCCATCCGAAAGTCGGCAAGTCGGGCCCGTGAAAAGGAGCGGCCGGCCGGCGCTTTGGCCCATCGCCTAATTTGCTCCCTCGGCGGCGGGAGGGAGGGCCGGAAGACGAAAGGCCGGGAGGATCAGGCGAGGCGGGATCAGGGGGAAATCCGGAAATGGATAACCAGGTTCGGATTGAGGTTCGGATCGGCCGGGCGGGGAAATGTGGAAATGGTTAAACAGGTACCGATTTGTTTGTGATATCATCGGGCCGTGAAGTCCGGAAAAACGGCCGCCTATTTCCTGCTCGCCGCCGCGGCTTTCCTATTTCCATCCTCCTGCGTGAACCGGCGGCGGGAGGCGCCGCCGCCGTCGTCCTCCTCGCTCTCGTCATCCTCCTCATTCTCGTCCGCCGCGGCCCGTAACTACGCCCTGATCGAGCCGGGTGAATCCATCGATTCCATCATCCGCAAAGCCGCCGCCGTCGTTCCCTCGCCCCGCCAATGGGCTTGGCAGGCCCGCGAGTTCATGGGCTTCATCCATTTCGGGATCAACACCTTCACGGGCCGGGAATGGGGCGACGGGACGGAGGATCCGGCCTTGTTCAATCCCGCGGACTTCGATGCCCGCCAATGGGTCCGGATCTTCAAGCAGGCCGGAATGAAAACGCTGATCCTCACGGCCAAGCACCACGACGGATTCTGCCTCTGGCCTACGGCCGAAACCGCCCACGGCGTGAAGAGCAGTCCCTGGCGCGGGGGGCGGGGCGACGTCGTGGGCGAAGTCGCCGCGGCCTGCCGGGAGGCCGGCCTCGGCTTCGGATTCTACTTGTCCCCCTGGGACCGCCATGAGCCCTCCTACGGCGATTCGCCCCGCTACAACGCTTTTTTCCTGGCCCAGCTGCGGGAGCTTCTGACCGGCTACGGCCCCATCGCCGAGGTCTGGTTCGACGGCGCGCCAGGAGACGGCCCGGAGCGGAAGAATCAAATCTATGACTGGCCCGCGTATTACCGGACGATCCGCGAGCTCCAGCCGGAGGCCGTCATCGCGATGATGGCCCCCGACGCCCGCTGGGTCGGGACCGAATCCGGCTACGGGCGGGAAACGGAGTGGAGCGTCATCCCGGTCGACATCCGGAATCCGGAATCGCTCGCCGCCGCCTCCGGTCTCTTTCCCCTGGACGACGTTTTCGTCCCCCGCGACCTGACGGCGGCCGATCTCGGGAGCCGGGAAAAGCTGGCCGGGGCCCGGGTCTTGGCCTGGTATCCGGCCGAAACCGACGTCTCCATCCGGCCCGGCTGGTTCTATCACGCCTCCCAGGACGGGGACGTCAAATCACCCGAGAAGCTCCTCGATATCTACGAAAGCTCGGTCGGCCGAAACGGCGTCCTCCTCCTCAACGTCCCGCCCGACCGCCGCGGCCTCATCCACGAGAACGACGAAGAGGCCCTCCGGGAGCTGCGCCGCTCCCTCGACGCGGCGTACGGGACCAACCTCGCCGCCGGGGCCGCCGTCCGGGCGTCCGCGTCCGCCACCGGGCACGGCCCGGAGACGATGTTGGACGACGATTTGAACACCTTCTGGACGCCGCCCGGAGAGGGCGGACGGGCGGAAATCACGATCGATCTTCCGGGTCCTTCGGAGTTCGACCGTTTCGTTCTTCGGGAGCATATCCGGTCCGGCCAGCGGATCGAATCGTACGTCCTGGAAGCCGGGGAGGGGAACGCCTGGCGGCCCGTGGCCCGGGGAACGACCGTCGGAGCCATGAGGATCCTGCGCTTCCCGGCGGTTTCCGCCCGCCGCCTCCGTCTCGTCATCGAACAGTCCCGGGCCGCTCCGGCTCTCGCCTCGCTCGGCCTCCACCGCGTCCGGACGGAGAGCGGGCCGCGATGAACAACGTCGAAATCAAGGCCCGGGTCCGGGATCTCGACGCGTTCGCCGCCCGGCTCAAGGCGCTCCGGCCGTCGAAGCCGCGCGTCCTTGTCCAGGAGGACGTCTTTTTCAAGATCCCGAGGGGCCGCCTCAAGCTCCGGATCCTCGGCCCCCGGACCGGGGAATTGATTTACTACGAGCGTCCGGACGCGGCCGGGCCGAAGCTCTCGAGCTTCGAGATCGCCCGGACCTCCGATCCGGCCGGGCTCCGGGCCGTCCTGGCGGCGGCCTTCGGCGTCCGCGGCGTGGTCCGGAAAATCCGGCTGGCCGCCCGGGCCGGCCAAACGCGCATCCACTTGGATGCCGTCTCCGGATTGGGCTTGTTCGCCGAACTGGAGGTCGTCCTCCGCCGGGGCCAGGCGGCCGCCGACGGAGCGGCCGTCGCCCGCGCCTTGATGAAAAAATTGAAAATCCGGCCGGCCGACCTGGTCTCCGGCGCGTACCTGGATCTTTTGGAAAAAGCGTCCGGGCCGGCCGTCAGTCCTTCTGCCAAGACGGCTTGTGATCGTAAACCCAGCGGTAATACTCCGTCCGCTTGAGGCCGGAAGCCGCTTCTTCATCCAGGATGACGATCGCCCGGGGATGCATCTGAAGAATCGAGGCCGGAACCATGGCCGAGACCGGGCCTTCCACGGCCTGGGCGATCGCGGCCGCTTTCTTCCGACCGAACGCCAGGAGGAGACAGGTCCGGGCGTCCATGATGGTGCCCAAGCCCATGGTGATGACGTGGTGGGGAACGTTGTCCTCCCCGCCGAAGGCGGCGGCGTTGTCCTTGCGCGTCCGGTCGGTCAAGGTTTTGATCCGCGTCCGGGAGGACAACGACGAGGACGGCTCGTTGAAGCCAAGGTGGCCGTCGGAGCCGATGCCCAGCAGCTGGAGGTCGATGCCGCCGGCCGCCCGGAGGCGTTCCTCGTATTCCCGGCAGGTCCGGGGAATGTCCTCGGACATTCCGTCGGGGAGGAAAACCCGGGCCGGATCGATGTTGATTTTGGAAAACAGGCTCGTCCGCATGCAGGCGTGAAAGGACGCCGGGTGGGAGGGCTCCAGGCCGAGGTATTCATCGAGGTTGAACGTCGTCACCCGGCTGAAGTCGAGGCCTTCCGTCCGGTGAAGCTCCGACAGCCGGTCGTACGTTTCGAGCGGCGTTTGGCCGGTCGCCAGTCCGAGGACGGCGTCCGGCTTCGCCCGGACCAAGGCGGCGATTTTCCGGGCGGCTAAACGGGAGGCGGCGTGGCTGTCGGGTTTGATGATGACTTCCATGAAGATTCTCTCTTTCCGATTATAACCGGTTTACCGGGAGAAGCGAAGCCGCGGTCCGGCGGTCCGTCCGCACTCTTTATCGATCCGCGGACCGAGCTTCGGCCCGGACTTCGCGGAGGAGATTCCAGGCCGCGTGATCGAGGAGCAACGTGTCGGTGGAGACGCACAGCAGGGTGAATCCTTCGGCGGCCGCCGCCCGGGCCGCGGCGGCGTCGGGGCTGAAGATTCCGGAGGGGAGGTCTCGGCCGGCGCAGGCCTCGCGGATCCGGGCAATCGCCCCGCGGACGAGGGGGGCGTCCGTTCGGCCCGGGACGCCCAGGCTGGCCGAGAGGTCGAACGGCCCGACGAAGACGGCGTCGAGCCCCTCGACCGAGAGGATGTCGGAGATGTTTTCGGCCGCCTCGATATGCTCGGCTTGGGCGACAAGGACGATTTTATCGTTGGCTTCGTTCAGGGCTTGGGCGACCCGCGCTCCGTAGCCCTGGGCCCGGCCGAGGCCGATGCTCCGGCTTCCCTGGGGAGCGTAGCGGGCGGCCTTGACGGCCGCCCGGGCCTCGGCCGCTTGGTTGAGGTGGGGGAAAATCAATCCGTCGGCCCCCGTGTCGAGCGCCTTGGCGATCCAGGCCGGGTCGTTGACCGCGACGCGGACGAGGCAGGCGGAGCGGCCGGAGACGGCCTGGACCATCCGCTGGACGTCGGAAAAACCGAGCAGCCCGTGTTCCATGTCGAGAAAGAGCCAGTCGAAACCGGCCGAAGCGCAGGTCTCGGCGATTTCCGGAGAGGGAAGCGAGAGGAGGATTCCGGTCAAGAGATCCCCTTTTTTCAAACGGTTTTTAAAGGCCGGAGCGGGCGGAATGGTCATGGCGCGCCTCCTTGACGGACATTATAGCCCTTTTTGACTCCCCCCGGCGCCTGTGCTATAAGCGGTTCAGAAAGGCTCTCACGATCTTATGGCCGATATCGCCAGGGGCGTCCGCTCGTTCGCCGTCGGCACCGGACTCAGCCGCATCCTCGGCCTTGTCCGCGAACAGGTCTTCGCCTTTCTCTTCGGCGTCGGGGCGGCTTCGGACGCCTTCAACGCCGCGTTCCGAATCCCCAATCTTTTCCGCGACCTGTTCGCCGAAAACGCGCTGTCCAACGCGTTCGTCCCGGTCCTGACCGCCGCCCGGGCCAAGGGCCGGGAGGAGGAGAACCGCTTTGCCTCCAACATCCTCAACACTCTTCTCCTGACGGTCGGCCTGATCGTCGTCCTGGGGATGATTTTCTCGCCGGCGCTGGCCCGCGTCGTCGGTCTCGGCTTCGGCGCGATCCCTGGAAAGACGGCCCTCACGGCCCGCTTGACGTTCCTCATGTTTCCGTTTCTCCTGTTCATCGTTCTGGCCGCTTGGGCGATGAGCTATCTCAACACGGAGAACGAGTTTTTCATCCCGGCCGTCGCTCCGGCGTTCTTCAACCTCTTTTCGATCATCGTCCCGGTCGTTCTTTTCGGCTGGTTCGTGAATCGCGGAGAGGATCCGATCCTGGGCATGGCCTTCGGCGTCACGGCCGGCGGATTCGTCCAATTCCTCGTCCAGGTCCCCTCGCTTTCCCGCCGGGGTTACGCCTACCGGCTCCATCTCAATTTCCGGGACGCGGCCTTCCGCAAGGCGATGGCGCTTTTCGTCCCGGTGGCCATCGGCCTCTCGGCCTCCCGGATCAACGTCCTCGTCAACACCATGCTGATCTCGGTCATCCCGGGGGGCATCAGCTGGTTGAATTACGCTTACCGCGTTTTTCACCTGCCGCTGGGGATGCTGGGCGTGTCGGTCGGGCAGGTGTCCCTGCCGCTCTTTTCCCGGCTGGTCAACGAGAGGCGGTTCGACGATCTCCGCCGGACGCTGGACGATTCCCTCCGCCTCGTTTTGTTCCTGACGGTGCCGACGTCGGTCTTGATCGCCGTCCTGGCCCGCCCCATCATCGCCGTGATCTACCAGCACGGCCTCTTCACCGCGGCCGACACGCGGGCCACGGCCGTTATGCTGGTTCTGTACCTGATCGGCGCGCCGTTCGTCTCCGCCCTCCGCAACCTCACTTCGGTTTTTTACGCCTGCCGGGACGCCCGGCTCCCGATGATCGCCAGCTTCATCTCGGTCGGGACCAATATCGCTTTCAACCTGGCGCTCATGGGCGTCTTGGGACACCGGGCGTTTCCCCTTTCGGCCTCCATCGCGGCGGTTGTCAACTTCGCGATTCTCCTCGCCCTTCTCCCGAGAAAGATCGGCTCTTTACCGGCCGGTCCGCTGGCCGGGTTCGCGGTCCGGCTCGTCCTGGCCTCGGCCGCGGGCGGCGGGGCGGCCTGGGTCGGGGCGGCGGCCGCCGCCCGGATCGCCGGAACGTCGTTCTGGAGCGGGCTCGGGGCCGTCGCTGTCTGCGGGACGGCCGGATTGGGGATCTTTTACGCGGTTTGCCGGATTCTCGGACTGGACGAGGCCCGCGATTTCGCCCGGCGGCTCCTCCGCCGCGGCCGGAGCGAGGACGCCGCTCCGCCGGCCGGAACCGATCCGGTCTAATCGGGTTATCAACGACGGTTCGCCCGGCCTTCCGGGCGCGATCTCCCGGTTTCCGAAATAAGCCGTCCGCCGCGGCCGGCGGGGGCGGTTCCTTGGGTCGATCCCTCTCAGTCGAGAAGCCCGAGAATTTCCGACGGCCGGGAGACAAGGACTTGAGCCCCGTTCTTCCGGAGCTCGTCGGCCGTCCGGAATCCCCAGAGCACGCCGACGGCGAACATCTTCGCCGCGGCGGCCGTGCGCATGTCGGTGTTCGTGTCTCCGACGTACAGGATCTCCCCGGGCGGAATATGGAAACGCCGGGCGATATCCAGGGCTCCGGCCGGATCGGGCTTGACCGGAATCTCCTCGCGGGCGCCGCAGACGAAGCGGAAGGGAAAGCCCGGGAAATTCCTTTCCACGACTTCCCGGGTCGAATCGTGGGGCTTGTTGGAGAGAACGGCCAGCGGGATTTTCCGTTCGGCCAACGCCGCGAGAAGCTCCGGGATGCCGGGATACGGCCGGGTTTTAACGGCGTTGCGGAGGCGGTATTCGGCCCGCATGCCGTCGTAGAGCTTCCGGAAGGCCTCGGGATCCTCGGCCCGGGAGGAAGGCAGGGCCCGGCGGATGAGCGTCGCCAGGCCGTCGCCGACCAGGATTTTGCATTCCTCCACGGTTTTCGCCGGGAAACCCAGCCGGGCGAGGGCGGCGTTCATCGAATCGGTTAAATCCTCGATCGTGTCGAGGAGCGTCCCGTCCAGATCGAAAATGACGGCTTGAAATCTCATGATTCTCCGGGAGGCGACGACCTGTTCCCGCAGCCGGCCTTATTCACGAATCCATCGGACGGCTCGGCTTCGTCGCGAAGGGGGAACACGCCTCATGGCGATCTTATAAAAAAGAGAAGAAATTATATAATTTCAAGATCTTAATGATCAAGACAAACCGAAGGAATGAGAAAGACGGTCCGGAGAAATCGAACGCCTCCCATCCCGGCCGACGCGCCTCCCTTTTTTTCGGGCCGAAACGGCGAAAGGGGCCTTGTCCCTATCCAAGAACATTGACTAGTTTGATCGGCGTCGGAGTCTTTCAAGGGCGTCCCCGAGCTTCCCGCCTCGTTTTCTTTGCGCTCGGATCCAGATTCTTGTCCCTGGGCGACCGGGGGCGGCGGGGACGGTCCTCCCATCCCGAGCTTTATCCCGGCCTGGGGAACGAGATAAAAAAAGCATCCGGGAGAAAAGAGGGTAACCGTTTCAGCGGGAGGGGATGGGACGCCGCCTCCCGTCAAGCCGCTGTCAACCCCATCCAAAAGAGCCTCGTCTCGCCTCCGGCCTCCTTGGGTAAAGAGAAGAGGGGAAAATGATTTACGGCGCGATTCGATCCTTTGACAGAGGCGAATTCCGTCTGCTACGATGAAAACGTCAAGGAAAAGGGGGGAGGAGGCGCCGATGCTGGCCATCAAGAAAATCCTTTGCCCGGTGGATTTCAGCGAGCCGTCGCTTTTGGGCCTGTCGTATTCCGCGGAGCTGGCCCGGTTGTTCGAGGCGGACATCGAGGTCATCTATGTCCTGCCGATTTTACCTCCCCAGCCGATCGACCCCCAGTTCTCCTTCCAGGTCCCCGAGTACGAAATTCTTCTTCACCGGGACGCCGAAACCCGCCTGGCCGCTCTCGTCAAGGAAAAGATTCCCGAGGGGATCAAGGCCGTTCCGGTCGTCGGACACGGCAGCGCCGGCAAGGAGATCGTGAAGCGGGCCGAGGAGACGAAAGCCGACCTTATCGTGATCTCCAGCCACGGCCACGGCGGTTGGCATCACTTGGTCATGGGCTCGGTCGCCGAACGGGTGATCCGCCACTCGCCCTGCCCGGTTTTCGTCGTTCGGGAAGCGAGGAAGTAAGAAAGGGAAAGGACTGAAAGGAGCGCCGCGGGGGAGACCCGGTCTCGGACGGAGGCGGCGGGGATGCGGAGCGCGTTTCCGCGGGACAAGAGTCCGCCCGGGGCTCGGGCTTTGAGTCCCGGGGGCGCCCGGCCGGGGCGAAAGGCGGGCGTTTCTTCCCGAAACCGTCCGTTTTCGGTTGACCCGCCCCCCCCTTTTTGCTATCTTCTCTACTCCACGGCGCTATCGTCTAGGGGTTAGGACGGATGGTTCTCAGCCATCAAACCGGGGTTCGAATCCCCGTAGCGCTACTTTTTCTCTTTCCTCGCCCGCTTTTAAATTCCGCCTCCTCATCCGCGCCCTCCGAGCGTTTTTATGCCGTAGCGTTTTTGCGGGGCTCCGCCCAGGGCGTCCAGGGGACTCGATCCCCATCCGCCCATGACGTAGACCGAGGGATAGCGCCGCTCCGGATTCTGGAAATAGCCCGGCGGCAGGATGACGGCCGCCCGGATCGATTGCGCTTTCCCGTAGAACCGGGTCAGCCGCGGGCTGGGAAAGTTCGCCTCCTTGATGAATTCGCTTTCCTTGAATTCCGGCGCCGGGCCGGCGGGAACGTGAATCAGCAGGTCGAGCGGCCGGCTCATCCTCCCTTTCTCGATGAAAATGACGTTCTTGACGCTTAGGGCGTTGCCCGGGGCCTGAAGCGTCCGGGCCATGCGGTTGGCCTTGAGGGACGCTTGGACGCCGTACCAGCCGTCCAGGGCGGAGAGGTCGCCGTGCCTGCAGACGGCGTCCCGGCCTTCGAGGATGATGGCTTCACCGGGTTTCCATCCGCGGACATCCCAGGCGAAAGTCGGCTGAGGGTCGAGGAGGTCGGGATTATCGATGGGGGCTGAAGGGTCCCGGTGAAACCCGATGATAATCCGCCCGGACACGGGCGACGGGCTCACCTCCGCGGTGAACGAAACGCGGAGACGAAGCTCTTGGAGCCCGGAGGTCTCCGGAGTCTCTTGTTCCGCTGCGGCCGACGGAAAAGCTCCGGCCCAAAGACAGGCGAATAAAAAAATCAGAAAGCCGATGATCAGGAACGTTCTTTTCACAATATTTTCTCCTTGACCGAGGCTGAAAGATCGCGGGAAGGAGTTCTCATCATCCGGCCGCGAAGCCGGCGTCAAAAACGAGGAGATCCGCGCGACGTCCGCCGCGCGGATCCGCCTCGCTCGAAATCCTCCGGATGATCTTGACGCCCATGAATGACAACTCCTTCTTCCACTACGCAGGAAAAAGGATTCAGGTTGCCGTCTCTTATGAGAAGGGGGCGGGCGGACCGAAAAAACGCCTGGCCGCGCGGGCCTTTTTGAGGGAGAAGGCGCAAGGAAAAGCTCCCGCCCCCCGGCGGATGATCCGGAGGGACGGCCAGGACACGGGAGGAATCGACGGCCGTCTACCCGGCCGCTGGTTTCTCCCCGGGAGTCGGGCGTATAATATCCCCGGACGCGGTTCAGCCCATGAGCGGAACGGAAAACGGCTCTCCCCGGCCGAAAAAAAAGCATGTCTTCGGTAAGGCGGCCGCCGCGGGCGCGGCCTTGCTGATCGTTTTCGCCGGGATGGTTTGGCTGACCCTGCCGGACGTGGCGGATCTGAAGACGGAGAACCCCAAGTCGACCGCCCTCATCGAGCGCCGGAAGGCCGACGCCCGGGCCCAAGGGAAAACCCTCGTCGTCCGGATCCATTGGATCGCCTTCGACCGGATTCCCCCGCTCCTGAAAAAAAGCGTCCTCGTCAGCGAGGACGCGTCGTTTTACGACCATCAGGGCGTTGATTTCGCCGAGCTCAAAGCCTCTTTCAAGAAGGACCTCAAGGAAGGCCGCTTCGTCCGCGGCGGGAGCACGATCACCCAGCAGCTGGCTAAGAATCTCTACTTGTCCCCGGCCAAGTCCCCGGTCCGAAAGCTCCGGGAATTCCTGATCGCCCAACGCTTGGAGAGGACGCTGCCCAAGAACCGGATCTTTCACCTCTATTTGAACGTCATCGAGTGGGGGCCGGGGATTTTCGGAGCGGCGGCCGCGGCCCGGCACTGGTTTGGAAAGGACGTCGCCGCCTTGACTCTCGAGGAAATGGTCCGGTTGACGGCCGTCATCCCGCGGCCGCTGCGGTCCGATCCGCGGAAAAACGACCGCTGGATGCGGTTCAAGGGCCGGTGGATCGCCGATACCTTGAGAACCGTCGGGGCGATCGGGGGGGATGACCATCAAGCTCTCGTCCGGGCGTTCGAGGAATCTCGATCCCCCCTCCCTTGAGAACCAAGCCGCTCGCCAGGGGCTTCCGCCGCCGCAGGATCCGTTTCCGTCGGGGCCGGCTCCCGCCGGCTGTCGAAGCTTCGAAACGGTCACCGGGAGGCCGAACAAAGGAAGAATCCAGGGGCGCGTCCCCGGGATTCGCTTCGCCTTGACAGCGGCTCCAATCGGACTAGAATGAGGTCTTATCCCGCCTAATTCACGAGCCGGGCGCCGGGAGGAATTCACGGGAAGCGCGGATGTCGCCTCGGCCGATTCAGAGGACGTTTTCGCGAATGAGGCGGGGTGATTCAAGGAGGCCCCATGGGCGGATTTTTTGGAGTCGCGAGCCGGGCCGAGAACATTTCCGACCTGTTTTACGGGACCGATTACCATTCCCACCTCGGAACGAAGCGGGGCGGGCTCTCCGTCGTCCGGCCCGAGGGCTTGGTCAAGTCGATCCACAACATCGAAAACACCCAGTTCCGGGCGAAGTTCGATCCCGATCTCGGCGGCTTGACGGCGAACCTCGGCATCGGCGTCATCAGCGATTCCGACAATCAGCCGATCGTGATTCATTCCCATCTGGGACGATTCGCCGTCGTCACCGTGGCCGCGATCAAAAACATGGACGCGCTCGTCCGCCGGGTTTTCCGCGAGCGGCGCATTCACTTCGCCGAATCCATGGGCGGGGGGGTCAATCCGACGGAACTGGCGGCCGCGCTGATCAACCAGGAGGATTCGTTCGAAGCCGGAATCCGCAACCTCCAGGACTCGATCGAGGGCTCGTGCTCGGTTCTTGTCCTGACGGAAAAGGGCATCTACGCCGGCCGGGATAAATACGGGCGGACGCCGGTCATTCTCGGCGCCAAGCCCGGGGCTTGGGCCGTGACCCTGGAAACGTGCGCTTTCCCGAACCTCGGTTTCGAGACGGTCCGCGAGCTCGGACCCGGAGAGATCGTTTTTATAACGCCCGAAGGGGCGGAAACCCGGCAGAAGCCCGGCGGCCTCCTCCAGATCTGCGCTTTTCTCTGGGTGTATTACGGCTTTCCGGCGTCCACATATGAAGGGATCAACGTCGAGGCGGCCCGCAACCGCTGTGGGGAAGCCCTTGCCCGCAGCCACCCGGCCGCCGTCGATTTCGCCGCGGGGATCCCCGACTCGGGCGTCGGCCACGGCATCGGCTACGCGGCCGCGGCCGGCATTCCTTTCAAGCGCCCCTTCGTCAAGTACACGCCGACGTGGGCCCGGAGCTTCATGCCTCAGAACCAGGACGTCCGCGACCTGGTCGCCCGGATGAAGCTGATCCCGATCAAGGAACTCATCCAGGGGAAGAGGTTCCTCTTCTGCGAGGACTCCATCGTCCGGGGAACCCAGCTGAAGGACACCGTCCAGCGCCTTTACGACACGGGGGCCATGGAAATCCACATGCGGCCGGCCTGCCCCCCGCTCATCCACGGCTGCAAATTCCTCAATTTTTCCGTCTCCCGTTCGGAGATGGACCTGGCCGCCCGGCGGGCGATCCGGGAAATCGAGGGAGAGAAGCCGGTGGACCTTTCGCTTTACGCCGACGAGCGGTCGCCCCAATACGAGGCCATGGTGGAGCGCATCCGCCGCCGTCTCAACCTCACCTCCCTGCGGTTTCAACGCCTGGAGGACTTGATTTGGGCGATCGGGCTGCCCAAAGACCGGCTGTGCACCTATTGCTGGGACGGCGTCGAGGTCAAAAGCCCGTCCCTGCCGTTCGCCTGATCCGGGGAAAACGCCGGCTGCGCTTCGGCTTATTCCACGGGTCCGCAGTCAGGGGACGGGAAGATAAATAATCCCTTGAAAATCCGCGGAAGAAGACCGGGGAGGGGAAAAGAGGATGGCTGGGAAGCTAGGATTCGAACCTAGATACCATGATCCAGAGTCATGGGTCCTGCCGTTGGACGACTTCCCAACCGGAAGGGGTTGAATATAGCGGATTTTCCTCCTCTTTTCAAGCCCTTCCGGGCGGCGGGGGGGTTGTGATAATATGCCCTCCGCATCATGATCCGGAAACAGTGGTTCCGCCTCTTTTTCGTCCTCGGCCTGACCGGCGTCCTGCTTTATGTCTTCTTGCGGGGCGTGGACTGGAGCGAGGCCTTCCGATACCTCAAGGAACACGTCCGCTGGGGGATGTTTCTCTTGGTTATTCCCCTCAGCCAGATCCACATCCTCACCCGGGCCTGGCGGTGGAAGATTCTGATGGTCCACGAAAAAAAGGACGTTCGGCTGTACAACCTGGCCGCGGCCAACGCCGTCGGCTTCACCGTCAGCTATCTTTTCCCCGGACGGATCGGAGAGCTGGTCAAGCCCCTTTACCTCGCCCGCCAGGAGAAATGCCGCTCCGGGTTCGCCATCGGGACATGCGTCGTCGAGCGGATCTTCGATGTCTTCACCATGTGCGCCCTCCTGGGCCTTTTTCTTCTTGCCCGGCCCCTGTATATCACGATTTTCAGGATTCAGACCGAATCCATCAAGAATCTAACCGTGCTCGGCCTCATCGGGGCCGGGGCGGCGACGGTGCTCCTGGCCGTTTCCTTGGGATTCATCTTCTTCCGTGACAAGGCCCTCGCCCTGACAGGGGCGGTTCTCCGGGCCCGGATCATTCCGGAGCGCTTCCGGTCGAAGGTCCTCGAGCTCCTGCACGAGTTCATCGATGGGTTGAAATTCTTCCAGTCCCTCAAGACCTTGCTGGCCTATATCGGCCTGTCCTTCGTCGTTTGGCTGGGGATCGTTTTCTTCTACTGGGTCTTTTTTCTGGCCTTCGACATCCGGATCCGTTTCTTTTTTCTCTTCCCTTATGTTTTCCTGACCGGAGTCGGGGCCGCGATCCCGACCCCGGGGATGGTGGGGGGATATCACGCCTTCAGCAAGCAGGGCATGATCGAGCTCTTTGGGATGAACGCAAATGAAGCCGGAGGCCTGACCGTTGTCTTTCACGCGGTCCAATACATCGTCAGCTGCCTGGTTGGATTGATTTTCCTCTGGATCGACGGGCTGACCCTGATTCAGATCAAGCGGCTCGGAAAGGCGAAGACCCCATGAAATGTCCGTTTTGCGGCCACGAGGAAAGCAAGGTCATCGATTCGCGGGAGAGCAAAAAGGGGATTTCCATCCGGCGAAGGCGCGAGTGCATCGCCTGCGGCCGCCGGTTCACGACCTACGAGAAGATCGAGGAAATCCCCTACATGATCGTCAAGAAGGACGGTTCGCGGCAGCTCTTCGACCGGCAGAAGCTGTTGCGCGGCCTCCTCAAGGCTTGTGAAAAACGGCCCATCCCCGTGTCCAAGTTCGAGGAAATCGTCGAGGAGGTCGAGTCCAAGCTCCAAGAGCGCCCGGAGAAGGAGATGAAGGCCTCCGAAATCGGCGAGATGGTCATGGCCAGGCTTAAGGACCTGGACAAGGTGGCTTACGTCCGGTTTGCCTCGGTTTATCGCGAATTCCGGGACGTTCTGGAGTTCAAGCAGGAGCTGGAGAGCCTTCTGCGGGAAAAATAGGAAGCCCGCCCGGCCGATTTGACAAACGCCCGCCGCGGACGTATCTATGAACGTCGCATGATCAAGCGCCTTCATCCGGTCATCCGGATCCGGACGAGCGGGGGCGGCGTCTATCCGGCGGATTGGCAGGGGGGCTGGATGCCGCGTCTCGATCTGATCGAGACGGAAAAGACGCTGATCGTGGCCGTCGAGGTCTCGGGCTTGCGGACCGAGGACCTCCAGATCTCCCTGCAGACGAACCGGCTGGAGATCAAGGGACGGAAGAAGGAAGCAGCCGTTCCCGCGGGGACGCGGTATTTCCGCTTGGAGCGCGAATACGGGCCGTTCCGGCGGACGCTGGCCCTTCCCCGGTCGGTCGTCCCCGATCGGGCCCGGGCGACTCTCGAAAACGGTGTTTTGACGATCGCCCTTCCCAAGCGGATCGAAACGCCGCGGCGGCGACGCCTTGTCCGCATCAAGAGAAACGTGGAGTGAATGGAATGGCTGAAAAAGATCCCCAATCGGATCCGGTCGACGGCCTCGCCGACGGCCAGGATTCCAAACCGTCCATACCGGTCAAGCTGCCGATCCTTCTGCTGCGGGACATCGTCGTTTTCCCTTACATGATCGTCCCGCTGTTCGTCGGCCGGGAAAAATCCAAGGCGGCTATCGACGAGGCTCTCGCTTCCCACCGGATGATCCTTCTCCTGACCCAGAGGGATGTGGATACCGAAGATCCCAAGCAGGACGAAGTTTACCAAATGGGGACGGTCGCCCTGATCATGCGGATGCTGAAGCTCCCCGACGGCCGGATCCGCATCCTGGCCCAGGGATTGACCCGGGCCGCGGTCCGGACCTACGACGAGGAGAACGGCCATTTCATCGCCGAAATCGAGCCGATCCCGGAGCCGGAGGACCAGGAAAAATCGCTGGAAGGGGAAGCCCTCGTCCGCAACGTCCGGTCGGGGCTGGAAAAAGCCGCCTCGCTCGGCAAGAGCATTCCGCCGGAGGTTTTGATCATCGCCTCGAATGTGGAGGAACCCGGCCGGCTGGCTGACCTGACCGGGGCCAACCTCGAGCTCAAGGTCCCCGAGGCCCAGTCGATCCTCGAGATCGTCGATCCGATCGCCCGCCTCAAAAAGGTCCACGATGACTTGACCAAGGAGATCGAGATCCTCGACGTCCAGTCGCGGATCTCGACCGAGGCCAAGGGCGAAATGGACAAGCATCAGCGCCAGTATTTCCTCCGCCAGCAGATGAAGGCCATCCAGAAGGAGCTGGGCGAGGGCAACGAGCTGCAGGAAGAAATCCGGAGCTTTCAGGAAAAGCTGAAAAAGCTCAAGGTGACGGAAGAAGTCCGGGGGGAAATCGAGAAGAATATCAGCCGGCTGTCCCAGATGCATCCCGAGTCGGCCGAGACGACGGTCGTCCGGAATTACCTGGATTGGATGTTCGCCCTTCCTTGGAGCAAGAGCACCATCGATAATCTTGACTTGAAGAAGGCCAAAGCCATCCTCGACGAGGATCACTACGGTCTGGACAAGGTCAAGGAACGAATCATCGAGTATTTAGCCGTCCGGAAGCTGTCCCGGCGGATCAAGGGGCCGATCCTGTGCTTTGTCGGACCGCCGGGCGTCGGCAAGACGTCCCTCGGCAAGTCCATCGCCCGGGCCCTCGGCCGGGAATTCCTTCGCATTTCCCTGGGCGGAGTGCGGGATGAAGCCGAGATCCGCGGCCACCGGCGGACATACGTCGGAGCCCTGCCCGGCCGAATCATCCAGGGCCTCCGGAGGGCCGGATCGAACAATCCCGTGTTCATGATGGACGAGGTCGACAAGATCGGGGCCGATTACCGGGGCGATCCCTCCTCGGCGCTCCTCGAGGTCTTGGACCCGGAGCAAAACAACACGTTCCGCGATCACTACCTGGCCGTGCCGTTCGACCTGTCCCGGGTGATGTTCATCACGACGGCCAACCTTCTGGATCCCATCCAGCCCGCCTTCCGCGACCGGATGGAGATCATCCAGCTCCCCGGCTACACCGAGGAGGAAAAGATGGAGATCGCCGCCCGGCACCTGGTCCCTAAGCAGATCAAGGAGAACGCCCTCTCGGATAAATACATCCAGGTGACGCCCGGGGCGATCCGGACGATCATCTCCCGCTACACCCGGGAGGCGGGCGTGCGCAACCTGGAGCGGGAAATCGCCTCGATCTGCCGCAAGGTCGCCCGGAAGGTCGCCGAGAATAAAAAGACGCTCAACAAGATCACGTCCCAAAGCGTCGAGTCCTACCTGGGGCCGCCGAAGATCTTCAAGGATGAGCTCCGCAAGAGCGACCGGGTGGGCGTGGCCACGGGCGTCGCCTGGACGGAGACGGGCGGGGAAGTCCTGTTCGTCGAGGCCCTGAAGATGAAAGGCAAGGGCGGCCTGATGCTGACGGGCCTGCTGGGCGACGTCATGAAGGAATCGGCCCAGGCGGCCCTCAGCTATGCCCGCGTCCACACCAAGGAGCTGAAAATCGACAACCGGATTTTCGGGACGAACGATTTCCATGTCCATATCCCGGAGGGGGCGATTCCCAAGGACGGCCCGTCGGCCGGCATCACCATCGCCGCCGCCCTCATTTCCTTGTGCACAAACCGCGCTGTCCGCTGGGACACGGCCATGTCGGGCGAGATCACCCTCCAGGGCAACGTCCTGCCCGTCGGGGGAGTCAAAGAGAAAGTCTTGGCCGCCCAGCGGGCCGGCGTGAAGCGGATGATCCTTCCGTCGCCCAACCGGAAGGATTTGATCGACATTCCCAAGGTGGTCAAGAAGGAGATGGAGTTCATCTTCGTCGAGGACATCCGCCAGGTCCTGGAGGCCGCCCTTGTCCGGAAAACGGGCCGGCCTACTTGAAGAGAAACGACCCGACGAAGGCGAATTCGGCCGGCCCGGTCTGAACGACCGGGGCCGTCTCGGAAGGCCACTCGACGAGGAGGGAGCCCATCTCCGTCCGGACGGTGACCGTCCGGTCCGTGCGTCCCGTGACGATCGCGGCCACGGCCGCCGCGGCCGCCCCGCTGCCGGAAGACAGCGTTTCCCCGACGCCGCGCTCCCAGAAGACGACCTCGATCTCGTCCCGTCCCCGGACCCGGATGAACTCGATGTTCGTCCGCCGGGGGAAAAAGGGATGCGATTCGATTTCCCGGCCGAGCTCATGCCACTCGAACCGGCCAGGGAAGCGGTCGATGAAGACATCGCAGTGCGGATTCCCGAGAGACACGGCCGTGACCGGGTAGGTTTCGGTGTTGATCACAAGAGGATAATCGAGGATCCGGTCGTGGACCGTTCCGTCGTCGAAGGGGATATCGGCCGGGGCGAACCGCGGAATCCCCAGCTCGATCTTCATGAGAAACCCGTCCTTGGTCCGGCGGACGAGGGCGCAGGTCCGTTCGCCGGCGGCCGTCTGGAAGCGGACGATGGGGACGTCGATCTTCTGTTGGGAATAGAGATAAGCGGCGGCGCACCGGAGACCGTTGCCGGAGATTTCCGCCTCGGATCCGTCGGCGTTGAAAATCCGGAACCGGGCCTCGCCCCGGGACCGGTTCGTGACCGAGACGAGGAGAATCCCGTCGGCCCCGACGCCGGTGTGCCGCTCGCAGAGGCGATGAGCCAGGTCCCCCGGCTCTTCGAACAGCGCGACTTCGTCCTGGTCGACGATCAGGAAATCGTTTCCCAGGGCGTGGAACTTGGTGAATTTCATGGTTAATCGGTGATGCGCAGGGTGACGATGAATTCCGAGAATTGACCGCTGTCGTCCTCCCTCCGGACGGCCAGCATGAGGGGATCGCCCGGTTTGAGAGGCTTGATCATGGCGTTCCACTGGTCGAGCGTTTCGATTTTCTTCCGGTTGGCCTCGATGATGATGTCGCCTGGAGCGAGGCCGCGGCGGTCGGCTGGACCGCCGGGAGCGACGTCGGTGACGAGGAGTCCGCGATCGGTCTTGAGACCGTAGCGGCGGGCCAGGGGCGGCGTCAGGGCTTCCACCGACAGCCCGATGTTCTTGGGCGCGGCCCCGGCCGCCGGCCGGGACTTTTCCTCGGGCGCGAGCTCGATGACCTTCGTGGTCACGGTCATCTCTTTTCCATCTCGGATGAACCGGATTTCGACCGGGCTGCCCGGCGGAATCTCCGAGATCTTGAACCGCAGATCGTTGCTGTTTTCGATCGGCTGGCCGTTGACGCCGATGATGACGTCATACCGCTTGAGGCCGGCTTTTTCGGCCGGCGTGCCGTCCTCGACGTCGTTGATGACCGCCCCCTTGCGATCCTTGAGGTTCAAGGCCTTCTGGGTATCCTGATCGATCGGGCGGATGGCGATGGAAACGCCCAGCCTGCCCCGGACGACCCGGCCCTTGTCCTTCAGCTGGATGACGACTTTCTTGGCCATGGAGGCGGGGATGGCGAATCCAATGCCGATGTTGCCGCCCGAAGGAGTGAGAATATTGCTGTTGATGCCGACGACCAGGCCCTTGAGGTTGACGAGCGGGCCGCCGGAGTTGCCCCGGTTGATGGCCGCGTCCGTTTGGATGAAATCCTCATAGGTGCGGCTGTCGCCGAGCCCCAGTTGGCGGCCCTTGGCGCTGACGATGCCGGCCGTGACGGTATGCTCCATTCCGAGGGGGTTCCCGACGGCCAGAACCCATTCCCCGACCTTCAGGGCGGTCGAATCCCCCAGCTCGGCGAAGGGAAGATCCTTGCCCTCGACCTTGATCAAGGCGAGGTCGGTGAGAACGTCGGTTCCGATGATATTCGCCTCGTATTCGTCCCCGGCGACGGTGAAGACTGAGATCTTCTTGGCTTTTTCGACGATGTGATTGTTGGTCAGGATATATCCGTCGGGGGAGATGAAGAATCCCGTTCCCTGGACGATGGCCCGCGATTCCTGGGGCGTCTGGCTCCGGGGCCGCTGTCCCGGCGAGCCGAAGAAGCGATCCCAAAAGTCGTCGAAGGGCGTGACCCGTCCCGTCATTCCCGGCTCGACACGCTCGGCGTCGATGCGGACGACGGTGGGGCCGATCTTCTCCGAAACGGCGACGAAATCGAGGTCCGGCCGGATCGGGGGAGTCTCGGCGAATAAATTCGTTCCCAGCGAACGCGTGTCGCCGGACAGGAAGCTCCGGGCTTCTGTTTTCTTTTCGGGCAGGAAGACGAAGACGTACCCGGCGGCCAGGACGCCGAGGACGAACGCCGCCGCCGCTATCCATGCGCTTCTTTTCGTCATCAGAGATCCTCCATCGGAATTGGATTCCGCTGTTGTAAGAAATTTTAAGATAGCACAAACGTTCCCTTGAATCAATTTCCGGATTCTCCCGGAACTTCAATATTCATAATCTTTTATCGAACAATCATCTTCCTTTTTGAACGATATTCGCCGTCCGGCCGTTGCATTTTCGCGCTTCCCCGGCTATCATCCTGAGGATGAAAAAAGGCCGGCTGATCGTCTTCGAGGGCATCGATGGGGCGGGGAAGTCCACCCAAGTCCGAATGCTCAAGCGCAAGCTTCGGGCCCGCGGCCGCGACGTCGCCGCTTTCCGGGAGCCTTCCCGAAGCCGCTTCGGCCGGACGCTCCGGGCGAAAGCGAAGGAAGCCGGATCCCTGACGCCGGCCGAGGAGCTCGATCTTTTCATCAAGGACCGCCGGGAGAATGTCGCCCGGAATATCCGCCCCGCCCTGAGGGACGGCCGGGTCGTCCTCCTGGACCGGTACTATTTTTCGACGATGGCCTATCAAGGAGCCAAGGGCCTCGATCCGGAATGGATCCGGACCGTCAACGAACGCTTCGCTCCCAAGCCCGACCTCGTTTTCATCCTCGACGTGGGCCCGCCCGAGGGGCTGGCCCGGATATCGAGGCGCGGGACGCGGGACGCCCTGTTCGAGCGCGAATCCTATCTGCGGAAGGTCCGCCGCCTCTTCCGGACGTTCCAGGGCCCGCGGTTCGTCCACCTCGACGGAAAACGCGACAAGCGTGATTTGGGGCGGGAGATCCTGGACCGGACCCTGGCCGTCCTTGGGGAATAGCGACTCATGGCCGCGGCGCGGAAAGGACTCAAAATCATCTTCCGGAGGAACCCCCGGAAAGCGGGCGCGGGAAGCCGCCGGAAAAGAGCATGGAAGGTCGTCCTCTGGGCGGCGTTTGTCGGCACGGCCCTGCTTTTCGGAGCGGTTTTCGGGACGTTCGTCGCGGTCCGCCGGACGCTTCCCGATCTCTCCGGCCTTGAATCCTACGAACCGGCCCTTTCCACCAAGGTCCTGGCCGACGACGGTCAAGTCGTTCGGGAAATCGGCGTGGAAAAACGGACGATCGTCACCTACGAGCAGATTCCGGCCGTCCTGCGCGACGCGATCCTGGCGACCGAAGACCCTCATTTTTTCAAGCACCGCGGGGTGGACGTTCGGGGGATTCTCCGCTCGGTCAAGGAGAACGCCCTCAACGTCTTCCGCCGCCGCAAGCTGCACGGCGGGAGCACGATCACCCAGCAGGTCGCCCGCAAGCTGTTTCTCCATCCTCTCCAAACCCTCCAGCGCAAGTTCGCCGAATGGTACGTCTCCATCCAGATCGAAAAGAAATACTCCAAGGACCGCATTTTCGAAATGTATTGCAACCAGTTCGAGCTCGGTCCGGGAGCGGCGGGGGTCGAGGCGGCTTCGCGTCTTTATTTCGGCAAATCCGTCGGCGATTTGATCCTCGAGGAAGCGGCCTTGATCGCCGGCTTGTACCGCGGCCCGACGCTTTATTCGCCCTACCGGAATCCGGCCCTGGCCCTCGAACGGCGCAATCATGTCTTGACCCGGATGGCGGAGGAGGGGATGATCACCGCCGCCCGGGCCGAAGACGGGCGGAAAACGCCGGTCGCCGTCCTTCCGCCGGGGCGGGAGGATTATGATTTCGGAGCATATTTCTTCGAGGAAGTCCGCCGGGCGATCGCCGAAAAATACGGGGAAGAGGCGCTTTACTCGGGCGGCCTGAAGGTTTTGACGACGCTCAACGCCGCCTGGCAGAAATTCGCCGACGAAGCCGTCCAGAACGGTTTGCGCGCCTATGACAAGAGGCACGGCTGGCGCCGGGACAAGGCGAATCTCCTGGCCGATGAGGCCTTTAAAGCCTCCGGGAAGAAGCTCGAGGAGTACCGGCTGAGGTCATGGGTCACGCCCCGCCTCGAGCCCGGGGACATCGAGGAGGCCATCGTCCTCTCCGTCGGCCGGAAGGAAGTCCGGATCAAGGTCAAGGACGATTTCGCCCGTTTGATCAATGAGGGGGCGGAATGGGCCGCCCCCGGCAAGGCCCTGGATTCCATCCTCAAGCCCGGGGATGTGATCCAGGTCCGGGTGAAATCCCGGGACGCGGAAAAAAAAGAAACCGTGGCGACCCTGGAGCAGGAGCCGCTCGCCCAGGCGGCCTTGGTGGCTATTGATCCCCGAACGGGCCAGATCAAGGCGATGGTCGGCGGCTCATCCTTCCGCCGGACGCAGCTCAACCGGGCGACCCAGACGTCCCGCCAGGCCGGATCGGCGATGAAGCCGTTCATCTATACGGCCGCCCTGGAGCGCGGCTTCACGGCCGCCAGCCGCCTCGTCGACGAGCCGACGGACTTCCCCGATCCCTGGTCCGGGACGGTTTGGACACCCCGCAATTACGACCGGAAATACAAGGGAATGATCACCTTCCGGACGGGCTTGGAAGAGTCGCGCAACGTCATCACGGCCAAGATCCTGGACAACATCTCCCCCCAGACCGGCGTGGATTACGCCAAGCGCTTCGGCTTGACCGGAACACTGTATCCTTATCTCTCCCTGGCCTTGGGCACGTTCGAGGTCAATCTCGTGGAAATGGTCTCGGCCTACGGCGTCTTCCCCAACAAGGGAATCCGGATCCGGCCGTTTTTCGTCAGCCGGGTCGAGGACCGGGACGGCAATCTCCTGGAGGAGCATGTCGTCGAGGCCGAGGAGGTCGTCTCGCCCCAGACGGCGTATCTGATGACCCACCTGATGGAGGGCGTCGTTCAGCGCGGCACGGCTGCGGCCGCGAGCGTCTTTCTCAACGATACGGCCTTAGGCGGTAAAACCGGCACGACGGACGACTGCACCGACGCCTGGTACATCGGCTACTCCCCGTCGCTCTGTGTCGGGGTTTGGGTGGGCATGGACGACAACACCTCCCTCGGCCGGAATGAAACCGGGGCCGTCGCCGCCCTTCCGATCTGGATGACTTTTTTCGGCCGTGTCCTCGAGGAGATAAAGGCGAAGGCGAAGGATGCGTCCGTCGAGTATTATCCCGAAGAATTCGAGACCCCGCCGAACATCCACTTCATGGCCATCGACCGCAAGACCGGGCTTCTAGCCACCCCGCAGTGCAAATGGCGGTTCATGGAAGCGTTTCTCGAAGGAACCGAGCCCACCCGGCTGTGTTCGATGCTGGATCACATCTCGACGCTCGATTACGGCGGGACGTCCGTGGCCCGGGAAGAGCGCTGACGGCTTCGGCCGGCGCCGGCCGGCTATTTCTTTTTGACGTTCCCCGAGGATCCCGAGCTGCTGTTGCCTGAAGATGATTTCGGGGGAGAGGACGAGCGGGACGGGGAGGAGCTCCGGCCGCTGGAGCGGGACGCCGAGCCCTCGCTGGAGCGGGGGGAGGATCTGCGTCCGGAAACAGATCCCGATTTCGAGGACGGCGAATCCGCCTTCCGCTCCTCGCCTTGGAAAACCCGGTAGAACTTGTCCCGCAGGAGGTCGGTCAGGGATTCGCGTTTTCCGGAGTCCCCTCGATCGAACCGATCGAAGGACGGATACGTCTTGCGGATCCGGCGTTCCTGCGGTTCGGCCGGCCGTGAGGAGTCGGGGGCGGTTCCGGGCCGCTCGGCGATCCGGACGGGGCGGGAATCCTCCGGCGTTTTCAGCTCTTTCTCCGAACCCGCGTTCCACGGCCGGTCGGCCGGCCGAATCAGCCGGGGGCTTTCCGGGGGAACGTTGCCGGACAGGCCCTGCCCGCCGTCCTTGCGGATGAGGACGGCGCCCCGTTTGTCGAGGGGCTCAAGCCGGAGAGGGGCATTCGGATCGGGCTTGAAGTCCGGCGGCGTTTCGCTCAGGCGGAAGCGGCCGACCGAGCGGATTTCCCCCGGCGGCAGGGCCGCTTGCCCCGCGTTGGGGTCCCGGAGCTGGCTCTTCCGGACGACGACCAGGGCCCGTGATTCGGGCGGATAGTCGCCGTCCCACCCGCGGCCGTAATAATCGTTATTGTAGATGATGCCGGGATACCCCCAGTAGCTCATGGGAGCCCAGCCGCAATAATAATCGTTCCACCACCAGTTGACCCAAGCCGCTCCCCAGCCGGGGAGAGGGATCCAATACCAGCCGTAAAACGGATCCCATTGCCAACGGCCGTAATGGAAGGTGCACCACCCCCACGGCTCGTACGGCACCCAGCACCATCCGGAGAACGGCAGCCAGGTCCAGCGTCCCCATGTATAGGGACGCCAGCCAGGGCTCAAGCCGGTGGGAATCCAGACGAAGCCGAACGGTTCTATGTCGATCCACTCGCCGGAAGCATCCAGCTCCGATTCGTATTCGGAGATTTCCACGGGGAGCCGTCCGAGAGATTCCGCCGTCCCGCGGACGAAGGAGGCTCGGTCGCCGTTCCAGCGGTCGAAGGCGTCGGTGGCGCCGGTCATGAAATTCTTCGGCCGGCCTTCGAATCGGCCGTCGGCCAACGACAGGCCTTGTCCCGTCTTGACCAGGACGGATCCCTCCTCGGCCGCGGTCTCGACCAGCCCCTCGAAGACGAGGATTTCCGTCCGTCCGTCGTTCCCGACGTCGACCCGGTAGAGGCCTTTTTCCAGGAAATAAAGCGTCGCCCCGGGCGTGAGAAGCTCGACGTCCTTTTCCCGGTCCAAGGAACCTAAATCGAGATAGAGATTCCCCGCCCAGTGGCGAAGGCGAAGCAGGGAGGAATGGTCCCGGGGGAGGGTTTGAATGTCGATTTTCGTATAATGATCCAAGCGGGCGTACTTGATGTCGCCGAAGGAGATCTCCGCCCGGCCCTCGTCGGTTCCGAGCCGGTCGCCCTCGCTGATCGGGGTGTTGATCGTCGCTTCTTCGGAGGCCAGGTCGGCGGCCCGCTGAAGGAAAATCCGGCCGTCGACAAAGCTCAGGCGAGCGTAGGAGTACCGCCCGCCGGCCGCTTCCCGGCCGGCGGAGTCCGGCGGAACGGCATCCTGACCCGAAGCCCAGGTGAAGAACAATAAGACGGCGGCGGCCGCGAGCGCTGTTTTTCTCATCGGATTTCTCCTTGCATCCTCATTATAGCAAGAAACGTACCAGGCGTTCCCGCCTGAAAAAGCGGATTTTCGGAGCCCGGATCGTCCTGAGAAAGAGACGTCGTGTCCTCGGATGAGGACTCCCCCTGCCCGGGAACGGCTCAAAGAGGCCAGAACGCCCGCTGGACGTCGACGACGGGAGTGATTTCCTTCTGGGTGGTGATGGAGATATCGGCTCGAATGTCCGGCGCGGCCCGCGTCCCGGCCATCCGGCGGAGGACTTCCCGGACGGCCCGGGCCTGGCCGTCGATATGGTATCCCCCCTCGAGAACAAGAAGCAGCCGGCCGCCGCAGGTTTCCTGAGCCAGGTCCATCAGCTCCGAGGCCAGGCCGGCGAAGCCCTCCAGGCTGACCCTCATCCCGCCGAGCGGATCGCCGGCGTAAATATCGAAGCCGGCCGAAACGAGGATGAACTCCGGCATGAACGCCCGGGCGATCGGGCCGAGGATATTCCGGTAGAGGAACAGAAAATCCCCGTCGGTCTTGCCCGCCGAGAGGGGCGCGTTGACGGTGTATCCCCTTCCGTCTCCCGCCCCGATTTCGTCCCACCCCCCTCCTCCGGGGAAAAAAGGGGACCGATGGGTCGAAAAAAAGAGGACGTCGTCGCGGGCGTAGAACGCGTTCTGGGTCCCGTTGCCGTGGTGAACGTCCCAATCGGCGATGAGGATCCGGCGGAGGCCCCGTTCCCGGATGAGATGTTCGGCGGCCACGGCGACGTTGTTGAACAGGCAAAATCCCTTGGCCGTCCCCCGCTCGGCGTGATGGCCGGGCGGTCGGACGAGAGCGAAGGCGTTCCGTCCCGGCCCGGCGAGGACAAAATCGGCGGCTTCGATGGTTCCGCCGGCGGCCAGGAGGGCGGCCTCGTAGGACAGCGACGAGGCCGCGGTATCGCCGTCGAGCGGCGTGTGGGCCCGCTCCCGCGTCCGGGAGAGGAAATCGATGTACTCGGGAGCGTGGACGCGGGCGAGCTCGGCGGCCGAGGCCGGGCGGGCCGCGATCCGGGCCGGGGAAAAATCCAGCTCTGTTTTAAGGAGGGCCTCGATCGCCTCGAGCCGCTCCGGGCACTCGATGTGCCCCGGTCCCATGAAATGGCCGTTGAAACGGGGGTCGAGAAGAACGCCGGTGGTCATGAGCTCATGGGGACGGGAAGAGCTTCTCGATGATCTTGGGCTCCGGCCGGGGCGTCAGGAGGGACACGACGATCAGGCTGCCGATCGAGACGATCAAGGCCGGGTAGATGAGGGGGATGCCCCAGGGATCTCCGTCCGGGACCCGGTCGGGGGGCAGGATCCGGGTCATGATGAAGAAGAAGAGGCAGACGACCGTTCCTCCGATGATCGAGGCCAGCCCCCCGGCTTTGGTCGCCCGTTTCCAGACCAGGGCGGCGATGAGAGCGGGGGTGACGGCCGCCCCGTAGATCGTGTAGGCGAACATGCTGGTCTCCAGGATGCTCCGCAGCTGGGTGGCCATCAGGAAGGCCAGAATGCCCACGACGACGACCAGGATTTTTTGGAGAGCGATGATCCGGCGGGCCTCGGCGTCCTTTTTCACAAAGCGCTGGTAGATGTCGCGCATGATGGTCGTTGATTGGGACAGGAGGTAATTCATGCCCGTCGAGATGACCACGGCGCAGGCCGCGCCCAGGAGAAGCACGCCGACGGGGGCGGGAACCAGGCTCCGGGCGGCCATCAAGACGACCTTCCCGCCCTCCTTGGGAACGCTGAGGTCGATCTGTCCCTGGAGCTTGCTGAAGGCGAAGACGGCGATGATCACGACGACGGATTCGACGAAGATCGTTCCCAGGGTCCACCAGATGACGGCTTTGCGGGCGTCCCGAGCCGATTTGGCGCTGTAGAACTTCTGGTACATGCTCTGAACGCCGAGCAGGAGAAAGAGGGTCGAGAGGAAATAGCCGACGGCCTTGAGGACCGGGTGGGCTCCGAACTGGCTGTTGACCGCGGCGAAATACCCCGGCGGAAGGGCTTGGCGGGCGGTTTCGATCCCTCCGGAGGCGGCGTAGACGAAGGGAACGGCCGCCAGGCAGGCGAGGACGATGATGATCCCGTTGGGCAGGTCGGTGTAGGCGATGGCCACCATGCCTCCGACCGCGGTGAAGAGGATGACGAAGGCGGCCGCGATCAGCGTCCCCAAGGGCGCGGAAATCTTTCCGTCGGAGGCGACGTTCAAGATGAATCCGCCGGCGACGAATTGATAGGAGACGATCGAGACGAACGAAAGGATGAGGGCGATGGCCCCGAACAACCGGGCGGCCGGGCCGTAGCGGACCTCGAGGATATCGCCGATCGTGTACTGTCCGAACCGATGGATTTTCGCGGCTAAAAAATAAATCAGGACGATGCCGACCCACGCCCCGGCCGCGAGCCAGAGGGCCGAGATTCCAGCCTTGGCCGCGAATTCGGCCCCGCTGATGAACGTCCCCGAGCCGATCCAGGTGCAGATCAGGGTGAAAACCATGACCTGCCATTTCAAGCTCCGTCCGGCGACCTGGTAGTCCTCCTGGCTCTTGATTTTCCGGGCCCGGTAGAAATTCATCCCGGTGAGGACGAGCAGATAGGCGAGGATGATGTAGAGATAAAGCGACATGCCGCCTCCTTGAAAAGCCGTCTCCGCCCGCCCGCGTCATTCCCCCGGCCCGGCGAAAAAAGGCCGGCGGCCGGCGGAGCGTATATTATGCGCGACTCTTCGTCCGGAACCCGAAAAACTTGAGCTGGAGGTATTTCGCGCCCATCACCGCGAGACGGGCGAAATCCCCCCAGGAGCGGATCTTTCGGAGCGCCCGGGGAGCTTTTTTAAGCGGAGAGGATTTCCGGGAGCTGAGCGACCAGCGCAGGACGAGCTCGCAGATCTGGGACCAGCGGAGCTTGTCGATGAACAAGGGAACGTCGCCCTGGGCCAGGGGGAGGGTGATGACCCCCTTGCGGTACCGTTTCGTCCACGTGAATCCCGGCGGAAGAACGCCCCTCTCCCGGGCGGTTTTTTCCAGGGGCGTGCCCGGATACACATGGAGAATGGCGATCGAAGTCTCGATCCGGCCCCGGTACTTTTCAATGAGGCGGATCGTCTCTTGGGCTTCCGTCCATGTCTCGGTCGGATGACTGAAGATCATGAAAACGTTGGCCACGATCCCGAGCTCCAAGCACCAGCCGGTGAGGCGGTGGAAGTCGGCCAGGTCGATCTGTTTGCCGACGATGTCCTTCCGGACCCGGTCCGAGCCGGCCTCGAGCCCGTAGGACAGGTAGTAAAGCCCGGCCCGCTTCATCTTCTCGATCAGCTCCCGGCTCATGATGTCGAGACGAACGTCGCACATGAAGCGGACATCGAGTCCGCGGGCGATCATCAAGTCGCAAATGGCGTCGGCCCGGCGGGGGCTGGCGTTGAACGTGTCGTCATAGAAGAAAACGGCCTCGATGCCGTAGCGCTCCTTCAGGAGCTCGATTTCACGGACGACGTTTTCCGGACTGCGCATCCGGACGTGGCGTCCCCAGTTGATCGGTGTGGCGCAGAAGGAGCAGGCGAAGGGACAGCCCCGGCTGGTCATGACGCTGATCGCCCGGAGGGGGCCCCGGCCCGGGACATCGAGGGTGAAGTTGTATTTCTCGAAGGGAACCAAGTGGAAAGCGGGAGAGGGCAGCGTATCGAGGTCGGCGATCGGCGGACGCGGCGGATTGGCCGAAGCCCGGCCGTCGCGGCGGAGAACCAAGCCCCGGACATCTCCTAAAACCGCGGCTCCGCTCCCCGGCGTCCAGCGCCGGCAGACCTCGAGCATCGTCTCCTCGCCCTCGCCCCGGCAGACCAGGTCGAGCTCGGGGATATGATCCAAGCAATCCTCGGCGGCCATCGAGGCATGGGGCCCGCCCAGGATGGTGAGGACTTCCGGACGGGCTTTTTTGGCCAGGCGGACGAGACGGAAGCTCTGGAACCGGTTTTCGGTCGTGATCGTCACCCCGACGATGTCGGGCCGGTCCGCCCGGATCTTGCGGACGATGTCCGACCAGCTCAGCCCCAAGATGTCGGCCGGGACGATTTCCACCGGGATCCCCTCCCGTTCCAGGACGGCCCCGATCGAGAGGAGGCCGAGCGGCGGGATGGACGACCCTTTCGACCAGCGCTCGGCGAAGTATCCGCCGGGCGGCACGTAGAGCTGGACTTTAGGCATCGGTCTCCGCCTCCGGCTTCTTGTCGAGCTTCATGGAGAAGACCCGCGTGACGTTGGGCTCCTCCATGGTCGTTCCGTAGATGTAATCGGCCACTTCCATGGTCTTGTAGTTGTGGGTGATGATGATGAACTGGGTTTCGGACTTGATGGTTTTCATCAGGTCCAGGAACCGGACGAGGTTGGGCTCGTCCAGGGCCGCGTCGATCTCATCGAGGATGCAGAAGGGCGTCGGCTTGAACCGAAACAGGGCGAACAGAAAGGCCAGGCTCGTCAGGGATTTCTCTCCGCCCGAGAGGAGCCCCATATTGGCGAGCTTCTTGCCGGGCGGCTGGGCGATGACCTCGACGCCGCTTTCGAGCGGATTGGCCTCGTCGATCAAGCGGACCTCAGCCGTCCCTCCCTTGAACAGGGTGATGAAGAGGTCCTGGAAGTTTTTATTGATTTCCGTCAGGGCGGCCAGGAAACGGTCCCGGCTTTCGCCGTTGATCTGGGAGATCGCTTCCTTCGTCTGGGAGATCGAGGTCCGGAGGTCGTCGCGCTGGGCGATGAGAAAGTCGTGGCGCTGCTTTTGCTCGGCGTACTCCTCCTCGGCCATCAGGTTGACGGTCTTGTACTTGGCCATGTCTTCCCGGGCGTTTTCGAGATCCGCTTCGACCTCGGCGGCGGTGGGCTCCGGAATCCCCGGCTCCCGCTCCGGAAGCGGTTCGGAACGGATTTCGTGGAGGTTTTTTTTCAACTCGGTCCAGCAGGCCTCCTCGAGGTTGACCATGTCGCGCTCGATCTCCGCCTTGCGGACCTCCCAGGCCATTCGTTCGTCCTTGAGCCGTTCATGCTCCATCCGCCGGCCGGACAAAGATCCCTCGGCGGTTTCGAGATCCTTCCGGGCCGTCGACAGGCGGGTTTCACCCTCGGCCAGGGATTTTTCCAGTTCCTCTTGCCGGGTTTGAAAGCCGGTGATTTTTCCGGCGGAATCAGCCATGGCGGTTTTGATCCGTCCGGCCTCCTCGAGCGAGGAGCGGACGCCCGCCTGCAGCTCATCGATTTTAATTTGGGAGGCCTCTTTCCGCCGGGCCAGGGCCAGACAAAGATCCTCGAGGCTTTTGATCTTGGCTTCGAGGACGTGGACTTCGCCCTTGGCCGTGGCCAAGCCGGTCGAATCGGCGTTCTGCTTGTCCTGGTGAACGGCGAGCTCGCGTTCTCTTTCCTCCCCCTCGGCTTGGAGAGCGTTTTTTTCCTCCAGGAGCCGCTCGACCAGGGCCGCGTGAGCCTTCATCTTTTCCCCGAGGGCGGCCTTGTCCATGGCCAGGATCTCGAGCTCGTGGGCGAAGAGGGCGATGTCTTCCTTGAGCTTGGTTCGCTCAGCTTCGGCCAGGCTGCAATCCTTATCGATCTGGATGAGGTCTTTTTCCAGTCCGGCCAGCCGGCCGGCCGCTTCTTCGATCCGCCGCTCGAGCTCCCGCCGGTCGTTTTCCCTCTCCTCCAGCTCTCCGGCGACGGGGGCGATTTCCGCCTCCCGGATTGAAAGCGTCCGGCCGAGGTCGCGGATTTCCTGATGCAGGCCGAACAGCCCCTCCCGGCGGGGACCGAGAGACAAGAGGCCCGCGGCCGACAGGACGTCGCCGCCCCGGGTGATGAAATTCGCCCCGGGCCGCTCGAGCCACAGCCGGACGGCCGTCCGAACGTCCTCGACGATGACGGCGTCAGGCAGGGCGGGCAGGCCGCCCGGGAGACGTGATCCCGGCCGGAGGCGGGATTTGAGCGTTCCCAGAACACCCGGCTGATCCCGCCATTCCCCGCCGTCCGGATCGCCGGCCGTCCCTCCCAAGAGGAGATACCGCCCTTTCAAAGTCCGGCCATCGAGTCCGCGAAGAAGATCCTCCGGCGCGATGATCGCGGCCCTCGATTCGTCTTTCCAGAAGACGTCGACTAAGGCCGCGTCGGCCGCTTCCGTTTCGACCAGCTCGGCCAACAAGCCGAGGGCGCCGTCCACGGAGGACGTTTCGTCCGACGCGCGCTCCTTCACGGCGATTTTTTCGAGGGCCTGAAGATGGTGGATGTCGGCGTCACGCAGGGCGCGCAGCTCTTGCAGCCGGTGTTCTAGGCCAGCGACGGTCTCCGCGGTTTCGGCCAGCCGGCCGCGGAGGGCGGTCCATTCCCCGCGGACCGCTCCGCTTTCCTCGAGCGAGGCCGCCCGCCGGGATTCGAGGCCCCGCAGATCCTCGGATTTGGCCTCGACCAGGGCCCGGGCTTCCTCTTTCCGGGTTTTAAGCTTTTCCTCCTGGCGGGTAAGCATCTCGAGCTCTTTTTCGACCTTAGCCGCGTCGTTGCGGGCCGCCGTCCATTCGGCCAGCTTCTGAAGGTGATCGGACCGGAGCCGGTCGGACTGCTCCAGGAGCGGGGAGATCCGAGCCGTCGTTTCCGCCAGGGTCCGTTCGAAGGAGACGATCGCCTCCTTTTTCACGACGAGGGCGGCCGTCAACGCCTGTATCTCCTCCCGGGACCGGGCGCCTTCTTCCTCGAGCCCGAGCAATTCCCTGAGCCGTTCGTCGGCGTCGGCCGCCGCTTTTCGCCGGCTCTCCTCGATGAATTCGCTCCGCTTGGCATCGCGCTCCCGTTCGGCCTCGAGCCGGGCGATCTGGGATCGAATCGTATAAAGATTCTCCCGGCCTCCGGTGAACGCCTGTTCCAGCTCCCAGACATTCTTGCGCTTTTGGTTGACGGCCCCCTCCTCGTCCGCCAGCCGGGCCTGTTGTTCGCGCTCGCGGATGGAGGATTCTTCATAGCGGGCCAGGATGTCCGCCTGGCCGGCGGCAAGCTGGGCGCTTTTCAACCGGAAGTGGAGAACGTTCAGCTCCCGGACGCGCTCGCGCAGACGCCGGTACCGCTCGGCCGCTCCGGCCTGCCGGGCCAGGGAATTCTTGGCCTTGGAGACTTCGGCGATGATGTCTTCCAGGCGGACGAGATTCCGCTCGGAGTCTTCGAGCTTGTTTTCCGCCTGGCGCTTCTTGTCCTTGAAAAAGGCCGTTCCCGCGGCCTCCTCGATCAGGGCCCGCTTTTCGACCGGCTTGGAGGTGACGAACGTGCCGATGGCTCCTTGTTCGATCACGAAATAGCGGTTTTCCGAAATGGTCCGCTTCCAGAGCTCGTCCTGGATGTCCTTGAGACGGACGATTTTCCCGTCGAGCCGGTATTCCGACTCCCCGGTGCGGAACACGCGGTGGTTGACGGTGATCTCATCCTCGGAGTTTTGGAGAACCAGGGAAACGTCGGCCATCCCCATCGGCGGACGCAGGGCCGTGCCGGCGAAAACGGCGTCGTCGATTTTCTCGCCCCGGACGGTCCGGACGCGCTGGCCGCCCAGAACCCACTGGATGGCTTCGACGATGTTGCTTTTGCCCGTTCCGTTGGGTCCGATGATGATCGTGATGCCCGGATTGAAAAGGATTTTCGTCCGGTCGGGGAAGGTCTTGAATCCTTGGAGCTCGAGTCTCTTGATGTACATGAATGATCTTTCAGGGCAGTATTGTAGCCAAATCATCCCCGATTGAAAAGCAAAAAACCGGCTTGCAATGGAGGGGGGATTATGTCAAAGTGAAATCACCATGGAAGACGACAAGAGGAAATATTTCCGGTTCGAGTGCCTGATTCCGGTGGATCTTGTGGAGACGGGCGACCCCGACGCCAAGCCGGAGGAAGCGTTGATCGGCAATGTCTCCCGGGAAGGGATGCGCCTCGTGTTCGACCTGGGGCGCGCCTTTCAGGAAGGAGACAAGGTCCGGTTTCAGATCCAGACGCCGGAAGACAACCGGGTCTGCCGGATGACCGGCGAGGTCATCTGGTCCCGCTCGCAGGGGGAAAAAATCGAGGTCGGCTTGAGGCTCCAGGAAACGGAAAAATGTTCGAAATCGGAGCTGTTGGACCTCGGCTACGAGGCTTGGCGGAAGCACCAGAAAGAGATCGAGACAAAATAGAGGGCTCATAAGGAATCGGGGCGGGTTCAGGATCATTTTTTTCCTTTTTCGCCGTGCTCCGGGAGCGGAATCTTTTCGGCGTCGCGGGATTTATTTTTGGGGGCAAGCGGCGCTCGCCCGGAAATCCGCGGCGAGAGCGCCCGGAGCGGCGTTTCGGGGGCGCGGAAGCCTCGATTTCCCGGGCCGAAGCCGCCGGGCCGGTCCCGGTCATTGACAGAAACGCCTGTTTCGGCTACTTTATCACTCCCGCCGCTTAGTGCCAGCGTAGCTCAGTCGGTAGAGCGGCTGATTCGTAATCAGCAGGTCGGAGGTTCGATCCCTCTCGCTGGCTTTCGATTTTTTCCTTTCCCGCGATCATTTTTCCTTGCCTTGTCCCTCTCCTTGGGGCATAGTAAACGAAAAGGAGGAGGCCATGGCTGATTTTGATTTTTCCTCCCGGAAGCCGGAGATCCATCCCGATACGTTCATCGCCGAAGGGGCCCGCCTGGTCGGCCGGGTGGTCCTGGCGGCCGGGTCGAGCGTCTGGTACAACTGCGTCCTGCGGGCCGACGTCGGAGACATCATCATCGGCGAAAAAACCAACATCCAGGACAACAGCACGATTCATGTCGATTTCGATCTGCCGGCCGTGATCGGCGACCATGTCACCGTCGGCCATGGGGCGATTCTCCACGCTTGCACCATCGGATCCCATTGCCTCATCGGCATGGGGGCCGTGATCCTGGACAAGGCGGTCATCCCCCCCCGTTCCATCGTCGGGGCGGGGGCCTTGATCCCTTCCCGAAAAACATACCCGGAAGGCAGCTTGATCCTCGGCTCGCCCGCGATCGTGGCCCGCAAGCTGACCGCCGAAGAAATCGAACGCCTTCCTGAGCATGCCCGGGAATATGTCTTGCTGTGGAAGGCGATCGCCGGCCGGGGAATCGGAGGGATTTAAACCGGGAGTCAATTGTTCCGGCCGCCTTGCAATTTCCGCAACCGCGTGTTAAGGTTGCGGAAGGGAGGGAGTTCATGCAAGCCATCCTTCCTCACAAAATCCGGAAAGCGAGGGAAGCCGCCCACCTCAACCAAGGGGCGTTCGCCCGAGCGGTGGGACTGTCGTCCGAATACATCTCCCTCCTCGAGGCGGGCAAGCGAACCCCGTCGATGGCCACCCTCGAAAAGATCGCCGGTTTCCTCAACCGCGATTTGTCGTATTTCTTCCAGGAAAAGCCGGCTCCGCCGGATCCCTTCGCCTTGCTCTTCCGGGCCGAGGCCGTCGATGAGAAGACGCGGGCCGAGCTCCAGCGGTTCCGGCGCTACTGCGACGATTACGTCCGGCTGGAAAACCTCACCGGCCGGCGCCTAGAAACGGCCCCTTTCTACTCCGGCCTCTCGCCGGAACGCATGGCCGATGAGGAGCGGCGGCGCCTGGGTTTAGGGGACGAGCCCATCCGGGACGTGTTCGCCTTGCTCGAGACCAACGGCTGCCGCCTCTACCGGATGCCTTTGCCCGAGGATTCCAAGGTGAGCGGCGTCTTCCTCTACTTGGAACAGAAGGAAGCGGCCTTCGCCTTGATCAACAGCGGCGGTTCGCCCGGCCGGCAGGTGTTCCACGCCGCCCATGAATATTGCCACTACCTGAAGGACCGGTTCGACGGGCCGGTCATCGACGGCCCCGATGTCTTCATCGATGAATACGCCTCTCTCTACCACCCGCGGGAGCCGTTCGCCCAAGCCTTCGCCGCCCGGTTCCTGATGCCGCCGGGCAAGATCAAGGAGATCATCGAGAAGGATTTCCGTGCCTCGCGCCTGGCTTACGACCACGTGCTGTACCTCAAGAGGTATTTCGGAGTCGGGGCCTCGGCCATGCTCCGAACCCTCCGGACCATGAGCCTGGTCTCCGCGGCCCAATACGACGAATTCGTCCGGATTGATCCGGGGTCCCGGGAAAAGGACCTCTTCGGCCGGGCGTCCGGCGAGGACCCCGTTGCGGGCGGGCCGGGGACGGCTCCCGGAGGGGAAGGAGAAGAGCGGATCGAGGCCGGGGCGGCGTCCGGGACCGCCGGTCCGCCGGCCCGGATCAAGCGGAAACCCGTCCCCAGCGACAGATACCGGATGCTCCAAAAAGAAGCGATCCGGAAAATCGCCCGGGACCGCGAGCTGCGGAAGGCCGTTCAGGGAACGCTTCCGACGTAAGCCGGGCGGGCTTCAAGGAGGTGGCATGGGCGGAATCAAATGGTCCTCGGCTGTCTTGTTCCTGTTTGCGGCGACGCTCTTGACCGCCGCGTTTTCCTGCTCCTCCTCGACGGGGGGGAAGGGGACGGGCGGCGCCGAATGGGTGATGATGGACGAATCCTACGTTCCGAAAGACGACGTCGAGGCGTTCATCAAGGCGGACGCGGTCAACCGCGGCGCTCTTCCCCTGTTCATCCGGAATCACAAGTCCGACAAGCGGGCCTTGAGCGGATTCAAGGGGCGGCAATACGCCGGGCCGAGCCCCCGGACCCTGGAAATGCTCAACCCCGGGCTGGACGACTGGATGCTCGTGGAAATTCGGTACAAATCGGAAAGCGAGCGCGAGATCGTCCGGACGGTCCTGTATCTTTCGATCCGGGGCGTGTGGAAAGTCGGCGACAGCGGGACGCTGATCGCCTCGTCATAATTGGGAGCCACAACGCCAATTTACCTGTTTAGAGGGCCGGCCGACGCTCAGCGGATCCGGACTTCCAGCATCCGGTCGATGCGGAAGGTCCGCATGTCCTCGCGTTCATGGCAATAGGCCCGGACGCCCTCGAAGGCTTTGCCCCCGTATTCCATCTCCTCGACGGCCTCCGGCCGGATCCGGCGGCGGCTTTTCGTGTCATCCGGCTTGAGGTAGAGGATCTCGAGGTCGCGGCCGTCCCGGACGGCCTCCTCGATGAGCCGTTTCTTTTCTATGTAGGGCTGGCGTTCGTCCGCCCGGTCGTATTGAAAGCGGGTTAGAAACCGGGAGACCCGCCAGTCGGTCCGGATGTGCGAGCGGAGGATGGGCGTTTTCAGGACCAGTCCCTCGAAGCTCGTGCAGCGGCTGAGGGCGACATAAACCTGGCCGTGGGCGAATGTCCCCCGGCCGACGTCGACGATGACGTTCCGGAACGTCTTGCCTTGGCTCTTGTGGATGGTGATCGCCCAGGCCAGCTTGACCGGGTATTGAATGAACGCCCCGACGGCCTCGCTGACGACGGCGTCCTTTTCCGAGTCGTACGCGAAGCGGTAGAGGTCCCATTCGTTGGGGGCGACTTCCACCCGCTTGCCGTCCTGGAGATCGACGGCGATCCGGTCGTCCCGGCCCTTCTCCCGGAGGACTCCGGCGACCCGGCCGATCGAGCCATTGACCCAGCGGCCGGCCGCGTCGTTGTTCAGCAGCATCACTTGGGCTCCGGCCTTGATTTCGAGGTGTTCGTCGGTCGGGAGCGAGGAGCGCTCGAATTCCCCCTCGACGATCGCCTCATAGGCATAGAGCCGGCCGGGCAGGAGGGCGAGCTTTTCCCGGTTGCGGGCGGCGGCCAGGTCGTTGGTGCTCGTCAAGGTCACATAAAAATCGTCCTCGGGCGGGACGAACTCCGGGTCGTACCGGGAGTGGAGCTTCTCCAGGTCTTCCGGCCCGGCGGACCGGTTGCGGACGGCGTTGAGCAGGGCGATGAAGCCGGCGTCGGTCTGGCGATAGATTTTTTCGAGCTCGACGAATTCCAGGCGGAAGGAATCCCGCAGAAGACAGTGGGCGGAGAAGAAGTACGGCGTTTCGTAATGGAGGGTGAAGAGGGTTTTTTCCACTCCGGCGACGACCGGCGGCAGCTGGTAGAGATCGCCGATGAGGATCAATTGCAGGCCGCCGAACGGCCGGCGGGGCCTCGGACCGTTCAGGCGGAGGAATTTTTCGACGCAATCGAGAAGATCGGCCCGGACCATCGAGATTTCGTCGATGACGACGGCGTCGAGCTTTCGGAGCAGGGCCGCCCGCTCGGGATCCTTTTTCGCGTTGATTTTGCGAACCTTGACCAGGGTGATGTCCGGCTTGAAGCCGCAGAACGAATGGATGGTTTGGCCGCGGACGTTCAGGGCGGCGACGCCCGTCGGGGCGAGGACGGCGATCTTCTTGAGCGTCGTTTCCCGGAAGTGCTCGAGAAGGGTGGATTTTCCGGTCCCGGCTTTCCCGGTGACGAAAACGGGCCGGGCCGTCTCCTCCATCCAGTGAAGGGCTTGCCGGAATTGGTCGTTGATCTCGATCGGGCCGGAGGCGTCCATGAGCCTGAAAGCCTCACTGTATCCGAACCCGCCCTTGGATTCAACTCGCATTTCGTCTTTAGTTCCGTTTCGCCGCGGCGGAGCGGAGGGCGATCGCCCGGACGGATCAGAAGGAACAGGCGCGCTTGTTTTTCAGGTTGTACTTCTGGTGATATTCCTCGGCCCGGGTGAACGGACCGGCCGGAACGATCTCGGTGACGAGGCGGCCGGGAAGGCGGCCGGACCGGTCGATTTCCGCCTTGATTTCCTCAGCCTGTTTCCGCTGTTCCTCGGTGTGATAAAAGACCGCCGAGCGATACTGGCGGCCCACGTCCGGCCCCTGGCGGTTGAGCTGGGTCGGGTCATGGAAGGAGAAAAACGCCTGAACAAGGCCGGCGTAGGAAATTCGGGCCGGATCAAAGGTCACCCGGACGGCCTCGGCGTGGCCGGTCGTGTCCGTGCAAACCTGTTCATAAGTGGGATTTTTCGTGCGGCCTCCGGTATAGCCGACGACCGTTTCCAGGACGCCCGGCAGGCGGCCGAACTTCTCTTCCACGCCCCAGAAGCAGCCGGCGGCGAACGTGGCCGTTTCGGGCCCGCCCGCCGGGGCCGCGGCGGACGGCCGGAAGGCCAGGGCGGCGGAGTTGACGCAGTAATGGCGGCCGGTGGGGGGAGGGCCGTCGTCGAAGACGTGACCGAGGTGGCCGCCGCAGGCGGCGCACCGGATTTCCGTGCGGATCATTCCGGCCGATCGGTCCTCGCGGCGCTCCAGGGCGCCGGGCGACGCCGATTCGAAGAAGCTCGGCCAGCCGGTTCCGTGTTCGTACTTGGTTTCGGAGCGGAAGAGGAGGGCGCCGCAGGCGGCGCAATGATAGCCGCCGGACTCCCAGAAGTCGTCGTAAATCCCGCTGAACGGCGGCTCGGTTCCGCAGGCGATCAACACCTGGTACTGGGCCGGCGTCAGCGCTTTCTTCCATTCCTCGGGGCTCTTTTGAACGATTTTCTTCATCGGCGCGCTTTCCCGGGAATCCGCCGGAACGGAAATATGAACCCGCGGCGAGGACGAGACGAAATGGACGCCCTTCCAGGCCGTCCAGCCGAGCAGAAGACTGAGGACGGCGATCGCGGCCTTTCCCTTGGGGCTCATCCTCGACTCCCGGTTTAAAAGATATAAATCCTACAAAAATAATATAGAAAGATTTCAGAAATCGTCAAGGGCCCGGCCGGCCGCGGCCGGCGAGGGGGATCAGGAGCGGGTGAGGACGCTCCGGATCTTGCTTTCGATTTCCGAGGCCGGGGCCAGGCCCACGATCCGCTCGGCTTCGCGGCCTTCGCGGAAAACAATCAGCGTCGGAATGGCCATGATCCCGTGGGTCCGGGCCGTCGATTCGTTCTCGTCCGTGTTGAGCTTGCGAAAATCGACCTCCCCGTCGAACTTTCCGGCGATCTCCTCGAGGACGGGGGCCATCATCCGGCAGGGGCCGCACCAGGGGGCCCAGAAATCGACGACGACGGGGCGGGGGGCTTTGAGCACCTCGGCCTCGAAACGGGCTTCGTTCGTTTCAGGGACGTTCTTCATCAAGATTCTCCTTAGGGGAAAAGTCGCGCAAAATGCGTTCGATGCGGGGATCGGTCACCTCGTAGCAGATTTTCGCCCCGCGGCGCCGGCCGGCGATAAGACCGGCGGTTTTCAAGATCTTCAAGTGCTGGGACACGTTGGGTTGACTGATCTTCAGGCGGGCTTCGGCCTCCGAGACGCAGCAGTCCCCTTCCAGCAGGAGGCGGAGAAGACGAATCCGGACGGGATGAGCCAAGGCCCGAAAGATCCGGGCGGAGGCTTCCTCCGATCCCGCTCTCGCCGTCTTGGGGGTCCGCAGCGTCTTTAACATAACGAATATATTATATAACGAAATTATAATATGTCAAGGGAGCCCCGCGTTTTCGTCCTGCCGGCGTCCACTGGAATATCTTTCTCTGTTTATGTAAAATGATCCTCCGGCGGGGAACGTCATGGCTCGAAAAATCGTGGTGATCGACGACGACAAGGTGACGCGGAAGCTTTTGACCGAGCTGCTGAACCGCAACGGCTATGAGGCTTACGGGGCTCACGACGGCATGGAAGGCGTCGCCTTGGTGAAATGGGAGCAACCCGAGCTGGTTTTGACCGATCTGTTGATCCCCCTTCTTGACGGCATCGGCGTCTGCCAGCAAATCAAATCCGATCCCGAGCTCAGCGGAATCAAGGTCATCGTGATGTCGGCCCTGAAAAACCCGCTCTTGGTCCGCGAAGCCCGGGCCGTCGGGGCGGATGATTTCATCGACAAACCCATCCGGACGAATACTTTGCTCGAGCTGATCGCCCGGCTGCTTCAGAATTGAGGCCCCGCGGCCCCTCTTGCCTTTTGACTTTTGCTTGACTTCGTACTATTCTATCCGCGGATGCTGGCTGGAGAGGATCTTTCAAGCCCCGCTTCCTTTTCAAACCTTGGCGCCTCGACAGCCAGCGCCTCTATTTTACGGGGCATGGGGCGCCATAAAGCCGCCGTTCGTTCTTATTTCTTCCCTTCGCCTTTTTCCGGTTCCTTCTTTTCCTCGGGCCGCCAGAGCTTCGACCGCTCCCGCAGATGGTCCTTGAGATTCAGGTGGGGGACGCCTTCCTTCAGCCAGTCCGGGGCGGGCGAGCCCTTCAGCCAGTGGTCGAACCATTCCTTCATCCGGACGGTGTAATCCCGCTGGTTGGCCGGCTTGGCCAGGCCGTGGTTCTCTCCGGTGTACTGGAGCATGACGACCGTCTTTTTCAACCGGCGGAGCGTGTTGAAATACTCGATCCCCTGGTTCCAGTCGACGGCCCCGTCCTTGTCGTTGTGGAGAATCATCAGGGGCGTGCGGACGGCGGACGCGTGATAGACGGGGGAATTGCGCTGGTAGGCCTCGAGGTTGTCCCAATAACCGCCCTTGAACCGGCCTTGGCTGCTTTCGAAGATGGCCATGTTGGAAACGCCGGAATTGAAATAGATCGAGCTGTACATGGAGATCATGTTTGTCAGCGGAGCCCCGGCCACAGCCGCGGCGAAATCAGCCTGGGTCACCAGAAAAGACGTCTCGTATCCGCCCCATGAATGACCCTGGAGGCCGACCTTGGCCCGGTCGACCACCCCGGTCGCCGCGGCCGCGTCCAGGGCTGGAAGGACGCACCAGGCGGCGCTCATCCCGGGATCGTTGATCTTGTACGTGATATCCGGGAAAAAGACGGCGTATCCGTTGCTCGTGTACACCGTCTTGTTGAAGCCGTTGGACGCGGGCGGCAGATGGCGGTTGAGCATCTGGGACATTTTTTCATAGTAATAGACAATCGTCGGATAAGACCGGCCCGGTTCGTATCCGGCCGGGAGAAAGAGCGCGCCCTGGAGCCGGTTGGTTTTTCCGCTCTTCGGATCGATGACATAATCGACCAGCCTTACGCCGCTCGACCAGAGAAAATCCTTCTGTTGGGGATTGGCCTCGGTCAGGCGGATCCAGGATTTCAGGTCCGCCCCGGCGGCCCGCCAGTCCGGGAAATCCCGGAACGTTTCGCGGGTGGTGAGATAGACATCCGCTAGACGGGCCTTCAGGAGAGGTCCGAAGGCGGCGTCCTCCCAGACGAGAACGCGCGGCCCGGGCGATCCCTTTTCGATCACGGAGAATCCCGCTTTTTTCGTCCATTCACCGTACGTTCCGAAGTAGATCGGCCGGGCGGGATCGATGCCCTTTTCGTCGGGATCGAGACGCAGACGCTGATACCGGAGGCCCTCTTTCCGGCCGTTCCCGGTGAGGTTGAGGCTCGGCCCGCCCTGAATGGGGACGGACCAGACATCCCAGCCGTCCGAGAGGAGGACGGACCGGGAATCCTTCATCCAGCCGACGGGGGGATCGGGCGGATCGATTTCATTGTGGTCGTCGTCCTCGTTGACGAAATCGGCCGGGACGTCCCGGGTGATCGGCCGGGAGACGGCCGCGGCCATGTCATAGACGGAATAGACGCCGCCGGCGTAGTGGAGCAACTTCGTCCCGTCGGGGGACGGCAGGACGGGCCAGCGGGTTTTCTTCAAGGCCAGGGTTCGTGTTCCCGAGATCATGTCGATCACGTACAGGTCCTCGTACCGCCGGCCGTCGAGGGATCCGTCCAGCTCGTAAGCCCGAACGTCGCGGCCGAGGGCGAAACGGTCTTTCGGCGCCGGACGGACGTCGCGGACGTCTTCGTCGGCCAGGCGGATGAACTTGTTTTCCTTGATCCGGTAGACCGACAGGTAACTGAAATTCCTGTCCCTCTCGGCTTCAACTTGCTGCTGGGATTGAAGCCGCGGATCATTGAAATGCCAGAGGACGAGGTCCGGAATGTTTTCGTCCGGCTCCTCTCCGGGCTTAACCGGCGCAACCGGCCCCGGGCCGGACCCGGCGCTTTTCTTTTTTGGCGCATGAATGCCGAACAGGAGAGCGTCCAGGCTTTCGGTCCAGCGCGGAGTCCGGTTCGGGCTGATCGTCAGGCCCGCGGGGAAGCTCTTGTCGTCTTGCGGATCATAGGCGTGCTTTCTCGGGCCGCCGGCCGGAAAAGTGAAGCCGATAAGGCTGAACAGCTTGTCCTCGTAGTCCTTGTCTTCCCGGCCCTTGAGGCAGGCCAGAGCGCCGCCGTTTTCCGTCCAGGAAAGGCGTTGATAAGACGCCTTTCCGGAATCGAGAACCGCGAGAACCCCGGTGGTCATGTCGCGGAGAAGGAGCCCGTTGCCGGCCTGTCCGACGGCGTCGATGAGGAGAGCCAACCGGGCGCCTTTCTTGTCGAAGGCGAACTCGCTCACGTTGCCGAGAACGAGTTCCCGGCCGGTGGTCAGCTCGCGGAGAATGAGGTCGGAGCCGGTCCCTTTATCCTTTTCCTTGGCCTGTCCCTCCGGGGCGGTCTTGTGAAGGGCGATCCAGGCCGGATTCTCGGCCGGGAAAGAAAACGACTTGATTTTATCGTAGACGGTCTTCTCCCCGGAGGCCAGATTCACGACGGCCGCTCCGGCGGAGAGGGGAGCGCGTTCCTTCCGGAGGCGCCGGGCTTCCTCGGGCTCGGGATTGACCGCGAAGGCGCCGAAGGCGCCGTCGGCCGAAATCGCGACCGCGCCTTTCCGGCCTTCCCCGGCGGGGAAGGCATAGGCTTTGTCCCCCCGGATTTCCTTGAAAATGACTTCCCCGTTTCCTTCCTGGGGAGCGAGGCGGGCGGCGAACCATCGGCCGTTGTCCGAGACGACGGCCGAGACGATTGTCCTCCAGGCGAGGATGTCACGGAGCTCGATCGGCCGCGGCCCGGCCGGTTGGGCCGGAGCCGGGGCTTCTTGGCCCGCGGCCGGAACGCCGCCGGAAAGAACCGCCAGGAAAACGAGAAGAAGAAGGGCGAAAGCCGGGCGCAGGATTTTCATGGAGCCTCCCGAAAAGATTGGATGTCTTTCTGGCAAAGGAAGTCATGGTAAGGGAAAGACCGGTGGTTTTCAAGCCCGCGAATCGCGCCGTTTAAAATCCTAATCCGATTGGAAAAGGATATCCCGGATGATTATCAGGCCGGTCGGCCCGTCTCCATCGTCTTGTCGTCCCGGGAAAGATCTTGACTTCCCCGGATCGACGATTTATCCTCCGCCGCGGAAGATCATTGATTCCAAAGAAATCCCGGCCGCTCGCTTAAGCCGGGGATCGAAAGCACCTCCATAGGCGGGGCAAAGCCCCGCCGGCCGTCTTCAGGCGAAAAATCGGGCTTGAAGAAAACGGCCGGGCGGACGGGAAGGAGAATCTCGATGAAAAGCGTGTTCCGATGGGCCGCGGCCCTTTTGATTGTCAGCCTCGCTTCGGCGGCCGGCGCGTCCGGTCAACCGAATCCCGCCGCCTCCTCCTTCGCCTCTAAGCCCTATGAAGCGATTTCTCTGTTCGGCCGTCCGCTTGTTTCCCCGGCCCCTTCCCCGGCGGCCGTGAAAAGCTACGAGGACGCCCTCAAGGATTTCGACGCCGATCCGAGCGAAGACAACTGGATCTGGCTCGGCCGCCGCACGGCGTACCTCGGCCGCTTCCGCGAAGCGATCGCCGTCTACAGCGAAGGCTTGAAAAAGCATCCCGATTCCTGCCGTCTGTACCGCCACCGCGGCCACCGCTATATTTCGATCCGCCAGTTCGGCCGGGCGATCTCCGATTTCGAGAAGGCGGCCGCCCTGGCCGCCGGCACGCCGTTGGAGGTCGAGGCCGACGGAAATCCGAATCCGTCGGGCATTCCCGTTTCCAACACCCAGTTCAACATTTATTACCATCTCGGCCTGGCTTATTACCTGACCCGGGACTTCGTCAAAGCCGAAGCGGCCTTCCGCGAGTGCCTCAAATGGTCCAACAACGACGACTCCGTCGTGGCCGCGACCGACTGGTTTTATTTGATTCTGCGTCGGACGGGAAAGGCGGATGAAGCCCGCGCCCTCCTGTCCAAGATCAATTCGAGGATGAAGCTTCTCGAGAACGGAGCCTATCTCGAGCGTCTTTTGATGTTCAAGGGAGAGATCGAAACGGACGATTTCGGCCGCGGCCGGTCCGGCGAAACCGCCATCGAAACGGCGATCCGTTCTTACGGCCTGGGCATGGCTCGTTTATGGACAGGCGACAAAACCGGGGCCCGGCGGCTCTTCGAGGAGATGCTCCGCCGCGAGGACTGGGCGTCGTTTTCCGTGATCGCCGCGGAGGCGGAACTGGCCGATCTTGTCCGGGCCGAGCCGGACAGGAGTTCACCCGGCGCGACGCTCGCGGCTTGGACCTTGAGCTGGAACGTGTACGACCTCGACCTGACTCAAAAGCTTTTCGAGCCTTCGCCCAGGACGACTTACTTTTCCTCGGAAAAGGCCGGCCGGATCCAGGGGATGGACGCCCTGATGGACCATTCCCGGAGCTTTGGCTTCATTCCCGGGGGAAAAACCGCGGACAACCGCCTCTGGCTCGACGGTTTCGATGTCCTGGGCGTTGAGGATATGGCCCTGGTCACGGCCTTCTGGTATTTCGACCGGGACGTGGCCGGCCCGGGCCCCGTCCAAAAAGGTCCGGTGACGTTCGCCATGATGCGGGAGGGCGGAAACTGGCTGATCGTCCACGCCCATTTCGCCAACGATCCCCGGTGAAACCGGAGGAGCGGGCTTTTATTAAGCAAGCGCCGGGGCCGGGGCTTGTTCCCCGGGGACATTCCGAAGGGTGCTCATCCCCGGCGGAAACGAACAGGATGACGTCAGCCCGGCCGGGCGGTCTCTCATCGTCCGAATAAAACCGACGAGCCCGTATAAAACGTCCCGGCCACGGCCCCGGTCATGAGGCAGGCCAGGGTGGCGGCGAGCAAAGCCCGAAATCCAATCCGGGAGATGTCCCGGATCCGCGTCGGGGCGAGCGCGCCCGTCCCGCCGACGAAGATCGCCAGGGAGGCCACGTGGGCGAAGCCGCAGAGGGCATAGGAGGCGATGATGGCCGAGCGCGGATCTTTGAGCGCGCCGGCGGCCAGGAGATCTGACAGGCGCCCGTAGGAAAAAACCTCGGTCAAGATCGTCCGGTCGCCGAGGATCTTGGCGATGGAGAACGCGTCGGCCGGAACGACGCCCATGGCCAGGGTCAGGGGGGTGAAGAGGTAGCCGAGGAGAGCTTCGATGGACCAGTCGAAATGCCAGCCGAAGAGCCCGTTGACCAGGCCGCCGGCCCATCCGAGGCCGAGGTTGACCAGGGCCAGGATTCCGAGGAAGGCGATGAGCAGGGTGACGATCCCCCCCAGGAGCTTCAGGCCTTCCCCGGCGCCGTTGATGATCGCCATGATCAGGTTGTCCTCGCGCTCATAGTGGGGCTTGACGTCGAGCCCCAGGGTCAGCGGCTTCTCCGTCTCGGGCATGAGAAGCTTGGCCATGACGATCGAGGCCGGAGCCGAGATGAACGAGGCGGAGACGAGGTGGCCGGCGATCGTCGGGATGGATTTCTGGAGCATCATCACGTACATCGCCAGGACGGTCGAGGCGATCGTGCCCATGCCGGCGGTGATGATGGTCCCGAGCTCGGACCGGGTCATGTCCTTGAGGTGGGGCCGGACGACGAGGGCCGATTCGACGCCGACGAAGATGTTGGCCGAAACGGAGAGCGCCTCGGCCCCGCTGATTTTCATCGACCGGGAGAAGAGCCGGGCGAACAACCGGACGAAGAACGGCATGATCCGCAGGTAGTAGAGGGCGCCCAAAAGGGCGGCGAAGAAAATGATCGTCGGCAAGCCCTGGAAAGCCAAAAAATAGCCGAGGGAGGTTTCGCCGGCTTCGTTCGTCGCGCCCGGCGGCAGGGCCAGGCGGCCGAAGACGAACTTCGTCCCCGCCGTGGCGGCGCTCAAAACCGTGGTGACGGCGTCGTTCACCCACAGAAACGCCTTGGTCCCGGCCGGGATGACGAAGACGAAGCAGGCGACGAGAAGCTGGAGCCCGATGCCCCAGAAGAGAACCCGGACGTTGACGATTTTCCGGTTCGACGAGAAAAGCCAGGCGACGCCGGCCAGGACGAAGATGCCGGCGAAGCTGACGAGGTTATAAACCGTCATGCCTTTCCTCCTTCAGGTCTCGAGCCGCCGCGGGCCGAAATTTCCTTGATGTCCCGCGGCCGAGTGTAATCAGCCGCAGAAGGGATGTCAAATGACCGAACGGCGCCGTTAAAAATCTTACCCTCCTCCGCTTGTCCCCCGGTTTCTTGATTCCGGCCGGCGATCGGATTACACTGAATCCGCGAAGAGAGCGGAAGGATCGGAGAAAGGATTCCGATGAGAAACGCGGCTCTCGCTCTCGCGCTTTCCTTCCTTCTCGTTTCCTGCACCTCGAGCCCCCGACGCGCCGTCCGGACGGCCGTTCCCCCGGCTGACGACATGAAAACGGCCGAGACCGCCTCGGCTTTGGCCGGCCGGGGATCGTACGTCTTCCTGAAGGACGCCTGCCGGATATACGGCGGCTTATACGCCAAGGCCGGCCTGAGGGAGCGCGTCGCCGCCCCGTATTTCCGGGCGGTTTTTCTCCTTTTCCTCCGGGAACGGGAGCTGGGCATCGGCGGAACCGAAACCTTCGCCCGGGCCGAGCGTTTGGCCGGGGAAAATCCCGGCCTGACCGGGTACCGGAATTGGCTGGCCGCGGCCCGGGAAATCCCGCTCCGGGACAAGGGGGTCGTCCGGGACTCCATTCCCTGGCTGGAAAATACCTTCGATCCGGAAGAACTCGATCGCCTTCGGGCCGACCTGTACGCCCGGGCTCCCGCCGACGGCGAAGCGGCGTATTTTTACCTGGCCCTGGCTTGTCCCGGGAAATCTTCCTACGACCGCGCCGACGACCGGGCGGCAATCCTGGCCGCGCATCCCGGTTCGATCCCGATCCTGTTCCGGACGGGATTCTGTCCCGCGCCGGCGGCCGGACGATTCGACGAGGTCCTCCAGGCCGACCCGGAATTCTGGGAAGCTTACGGCTTCCGGGGAGAGGCGGCCCTGGGACGGGGGGAGATCCTAAGCGCGGAAAAAGACCTCCTGACCGCCTTCGCCCGCATCCCCGAATCGGCCTTGTATCCCGTTCTGCTCGCCAGCCTCTATTTTTTTACCGAGGAATTCGAGAAAAGCATCCTCTATTGCGAGAAGGCCCTCGCCCTGCTCCCGGAATACCGCGACGCCCTTCTGATCAAAGCGATCGGCCTTTCCCAGCTCGGCCGGAACACGGACGCGATCGGCGTTCTGAACCGGATCATCGAGATGCGTTACTACCTCCAGGGGGAGGCCCATTACTGGCTGGCTTGGAATTATCATGCCTTGAACGAGAGGGACTCCGCCCGGGGGCATATCGAGGCGGCGAAGGGGCCGATGCCCACGAACACGCATGTCTTCAGCTTGTCCGGAACTCTGGCCCTGGAAGCGAACGAACCGGCCGCGGCCGAAGCCGATTTCCAGCAGGCCGTGGAATTCGACGGGGCCAACGACGAGGCCTTGTTGGGCTTGGCCCGGATCGCCGAGCGGAGGGAACGGTGGACGGATGCGGCCGGCTGGTACGAGCGGACGATCACGGCCATGGAGGGGAAGGCGGAGGGGTTGAAGGCGAAGATCGAGGAAATCGCCGGCTCGGGGCTGGCCGCTGAACGCAAGGCGGGAATGCTCGCCCGGCGCGAGTCGCAGCTCCGGACGGCGGAAATCGTGGCCGCGGCGGCCGCTTTCAACGCCGCGGTCGCATGGGCCAATGCCGGCGACACGGCCGCGGCCCGGGCGGCGGCCGAACGGGCGGCCGGACATCCGCGATTTAAAGAGCGGGCCGCCGAGCTCCTTCAAAGGATCAAAGGCGCGCCGGCGCCCTCGCCCTCTCGGAAGAACGACGGTCAGGGAGAGGGTGTTTGACGGGACCGCGGATGTCCGGACTTCAGCCGTAAACCAGGCGAATCCGCCCTTCTTCAAGATCGAATTGCGGCGACCAAGGCCTCGGACAAGGATGTCGAGGCGCGACGCCGCCGGATCCGTGGCGCCTTCAACCGGGAATCGACGGCTTTCTCCTCCGCCACGGGCCGGTTCAGATTGAAGAGCTAGAGCTTCGTATAGTCGAGCTCCGAGCCGAGAAGGCTGTGGGGGATGGAATAGACGATCAAGAGGATGAGCGAAGCGGCCAGGACCCAGCCCCGGGCCGCCCGTCCCTTCCGCCCGGCCCACAAGGCCGCCAGCCAGGCGATCATCGCGACCAGGGTTTTATTGTCCGTCAGGTCGGTTCCGAACGGGAATCCGGTCCAGAGCTTTCCGAAGGCATACTGCTGCATCAGCGGGCCGAGGATGAATCCGCCGAGAAAGAGAAGGGCGCAGGTCGCCAAGACGAGCTTCCGGGGGTGTTCCCTGCGGTTCAGGGCGGCCAGGCCGGCCCGGACCGAAAACAGCATCGCCAGGAACATCACGATGATATGGGGGATCTGGATAAGAGGCGGGACGGCGCCCCGGAACCGGACGATGACGGATTCTCCTCCGGCAAGCGGCATCTCCCGGCCATCCTTCGATAAGACGATCCGGTAGGCGAGCTTGCCGGCCGGCGGCTGGGCGGGAAGCTCGGCCGAAAGGACGTCCCCGGCCGGGACCATCTCCACCCGCGTCCATGGATCCTCCGTCGGATGCCGCTTGAATTCGATGAAGCCGGAAAGCCGTCCCTCGGCGTTGTTCACCGGGATTTCCAGGTCGCGGCCCGTTTCCGCGCTCCGGGGAAGGCGATAGGGGACTTCCGTCCCGGAGACTTCAACCTTTCCCCGGAGGGGGTAGGTCGGTCCGGATATCCGCTGGTAGACGGCCGCGGCCAGGGTCAAAACAACCGCCAGGATCCAGAGAAGCGCCCTTCTCATGATGACGGATCCGGTCAATCCTTAACGGTGACGCCGCCGAAAATCGCCGTCCCCCGGACGTGCAAGGTTGATTGGACCTCGGATTCAGGCGGATTCGCATGCTTCATGGACACCCCGCCCAGGATCGGCGTTCCGTCCAGGACGACCTTCCAATCCCGGGGGACGATGATGTCCACCCCGCCGAAAATCGCCGTCGCTTCCATGGTCGCTTGTCCGCCCTCGAGGCCGGCCCCGGTTAAATCCAGATCAACCCCGCCGAATACGGCCGTTGCCTCTCCGCCCTTGAAATTCCGGGCTTCGACGCGGCGCTTGGCCCCGGAAAAAACGGCCGTCACGTCGATATCGCCCCCCGGCGCCGGGGCGGCCCGGAAACGGTCCTGCCGCCTTCTCGACGGCCGGAAGATGATCCACGCGCCGAGAACGATCAAGACCGCCGGCCAAATTTTCCGCCAGACGTCCACTTCGAGGTAACCGAGCTCCCAGGCCTGGAACAAGCCCCCGAATAGGATGAGGATGAGTCCGGCCCCCCAGCGGCGGAAGCGGTTCCCGATCAGGACCGAAATCCCGATCAGGATCAGGATCGACGGCCACCAGGTGGACAGCAGGTATCCGAAATCCCAGAAATCGTAGCGGAGGAACAAGACTAGGGCCCCGATCAGGATCAGGACCAAGCCCCAGAAGATGCGGCCGGGATCGGAACGGCGGTTTTCAGCGGACATGGCGTCCTCCTTCTTCAGCATTTGCGGCGAATGATATCACAGCCGGACCGCCGGAGAAACGGCGTCCGGTCCGGACTCAAGCGCCTTCGATCAGCAGGAACGGCTTTCGGCTGAAATGGGAGTAGAGCGGGCGCAGCCGGTCCCGGTCATAGGACGTATCGATGTCGACGATCTTCTTTCGGCTGGTCACGACCTCCAGCGGAACGTCGTCGTATTCGCCCTTGCGGAGACAGGCCATCCGGCCGGACTTGCCTTCCTGGATCAGGTCGAAGGCGATGTTGCCGAAAGCCATGGGAATGATGTAATCGAGCGCGTCCGGCTCTCCGCAACGGACGAGGTAGCCGAGCTTCTGGTTGAGGACGTCGACTTTCCGGCCGTTGTTGTATTTGGGGGCCAGCTCCTTGAGCTTTTGGGACACCAGGTCGCCGATTCCCCCGAGCTTCTTGTGGCCGAACATGTCGGTCTCGTGGTCGCAGAAGACCATGTCCCCGCCCGCCGGCGTCGCCCCTTCGGCGACGATGACGATGGCGTAGCGGCTGGCGTTCTCGGCCCGGTCCTGGGACAGCAGCTCCGCGAGGCGCTCCATGTCGAACGGGTGCTCGGGGATCAGGCACCGGTCGGCCGCCGCGGCCAGGGTGGGCAGAAGGGCGGTGAAGCCGGCGTAACGGCCGAAGACCTCGATGACCAGGAAGCGCTCGTGCGAGCCGGCCGAGGTCCGCAGGGCGTTGGACAAGGCGATCGTCCGGGTGACGCAGGTCGAAAATCCGATGCAATAGTCCGTCCCGGGAACGTCGTTGTCCATCGTCTTGGGCACGGCCACGACCTTGACGCCCTGCTGGTGGAGATGAACCCCGTAGCTCAAGGTGTCGTCTCCGCCGATCGGGACCAGATAATCGATGCCTAGGTAATCGAGGTTTTTCAAGATATCCGGCGTCAGGTCGTTGGTCTTTTCCTTGTAGGCCTCGCGGAGATGGGCCGGCACGGCCGCCTGCGGGACATGGCTGGGGCGGGTCCGGGATGTATGAAGAAATGTACCGCCGGTCCGGCCGGCTTTCCGGACGTATTCCTCGGTCAAGAGACAGTAATGGGCCGTGTTGTCCGCTTCCTTGTCCCGGACCATTTCCATCAACCCGGCCCACCCCCGCTTCAATCCGATGACCTTGTAGCCTTCGCTGAGGGCCCGGAGGGTGACCGCCCGGATGGCCGGATTCAGCCCGGGGACGTCGCCCCCGCCGGTCAGAATCCCGATGACGCCTTTTTTGGATTTGGTGTTGGCCATGATCCTTCTCCTTCCTCAAGCGGCCGAGTGGCGGCCCTCGGTTTCAAAATTATACGGGAACGCCGGGGAAAAATCCATGTTTCGGGACCTCGGACGCCGCCGGACGCCGGTTTTCCGGGCGATTCCCCGGTTTGTTTGACTTCGGATATTCGTCCTGGTATATTCGCGGAGATTTCCGCGTTTCCTCCCCCCGGGCATGAAGGCCGTCTGTCGAGCCGCCGGGAGGGGGTCCGGCCGGGAGGGCGGGTTCGGGGGGAACCGTCCGCGGCCCGGGCCGCGGAGGATCAGCCAGGAGGGATTCATGCTTGAGGCCATGCAGGAGGCGTTGATCGGCGGCCGGAAGGCCGACGTCGAGGCTCTCGTCGACAGGGCGATCGCCGGGGGTCTGCCCACCCGCCGTATTTTGAACGAAGGCCTGATCGCCGGAATGGAAAAGCTCGGCGAGCTGTTCAAGAACAACGAAGTCTTTATCCCCGAAGTCCTTGTCGCCGCCCGGGCCATGAACGCCGCCCTCGTCAAGCTCGAACCCCTGCTGATCAAGGAGGGCATCGAGCCCCGGGGATGCGTGGTCATCGGCACGGTCAAAGGGGACCTCCACGACATCGGTAAGAATCTCGTGGCCATGATGCTCAAGGGAGCGGGCTTTAAAATCATCGACTTGGGCGCGGATGTGGCCGCTGATAAGTTCGTCGAGGCCGCGAAATCCAATGAAGCGGACGTGATCGCTCTTTCGGCTCTCCTGACGACGACCATGGTTCAAATGAAGACGGTCGTCGCCGCCCTGGAAGCGGCCGGCCTGCATGTCCCGGTGATCGTCGGCGGGGCTCCCCTGACGGCCGATTACGCCTCTCAAATCGGGGCTCGGGGATACGCCCCGGACGCGGCCAGCGCCGTGGACGTCGTTCATCGGCTGGTCGGCTGAGAGACTTTCCTTAGGGGCGCGCTTTCCGGGCGGCGCCCGGGAGAACGGACGCCGTCAGTTCGTTTCGGGAACGGACGGCAGCTTGAACCACAGGCTGATCGCCGCGCCCCCCTCGCGGCGGACGTCGATCCATCCCCTGAGTTGTTCGGCCAGCAGGGCGATGATCTGAAATCCGAGGGATTCAACCTTTCCGGGCTTGCATCCCTCCGGCAGGCCGATTCCGTCGTCCCGGACCGTCAGCCGGATGATTTCCTTTTCGTTTTCCCGTAACTCGACCCGGATCCTTCCCCGCCGGTTGTTGGGGAAGGCATGCTTCAAGGCATTGAGGATGAGCTCGTTGAGAATGAGGCCGCAGGGGACGGCGGTGTTGATGTCGAGATAAACCTTATCCAGGTCAAGCTTCAGGGCGATGCGGCCGTCCTCCTCATGGGAGGCGAAAATCGTCGAGGTCAGCGACTTGATGTAGTCGGCGAAATCGATCCGGGACAGGTCCTTCGTCATGTAGAGCTTCTCGTGGACCAGGGCCATGGACTTGATCCGCCCCTGGCTTTCCAGGAAGGCCTCGCGGATCTCGGCCTCGGTGAACCTGGCGGACTGGAGACGGAGAAGGCTCGAAATGACCTGCATGTTGTTCTTGACCCGGTGGTGGATCTCCCGCAGGAGGACTTCCTTTTCCCGAAGGGCGTCCAGGATCCGCTTCTCGGCCCGTTTTCTCTCCCGGATGTCGCGGATGATGGCTTGGTGATACCGGGCGCCGCCGATATCGATCAAGCGGAGGCTGACTTCGACGGGAAAGGCGATGCCGTCCTTGTCGCGGTGGAGGGTCTCGAAAATCAGGCTGCCGGTCTTTTCCGCCTCCTCGAGATGGCGGGGGAAGTCGGCCCGGGCTTCCCATGGCCGCAGATCCGGAACCCTGAACCCGATCAATTCCGCCCGGCTGAATCCGTAAACCGCCAGGGCTCGGTCGTTGGCCTCGATCACCCGGTGATCCCGGTCGGCTAGGATGACGATGTCATTGGCGTACTTGTGGAGGTATTCGAAGTGCTGGACCAGGGCCAAGCGGTCGTGCTCGATCTCATACTGTTTGCGGAAATAAGCCGCCTCGCGCCGCTTGATCCAAAACAGGAGCATGACCCCGGTCCCGAAACAGAGGATGATGATCATGGAAACGAAAGACGACATTCTGGCTAAAAGGGGCTCCAGGATTTCGGACAAGTCCTCCTGGGCGACCACCCGCCAGGATGTTCCGGGGACGGCTTTGAGAGCCGAGAGAACGCGGACGCCCCGGTAATCCGTTCCCTCGAACGCGCCGTTCTTCTCCCTTTCGGCCATGGAGGCCGGAAGGTCGGCCTCGGCCGCGGGGAGGCGCAGCTTGAGGCCGGAGTCCGGGCGGAACCGCGGATCTTGCAGGAAAAGGATGTCGTCTCCCTCGCGGCGGACAAGCAATGTCTCGACGCTCCGGCCGGGCGCGCCCCGGCTCCGCATCGTTGGAATCAGAAAATCGGCCGGGTCGATCCGGAACAGGAAGATGCCGTCGCAGGAGACTTTCCCGTCCGGCCCGCGGCCGGAGACCGGCGCGTACAGATCGAGGTGCGCCTTCAACCCGATTTCGGAGGAGGTGTGAAAGCCGGAAAGATACGGTTCGCCCGTGGCGAGCACGCGGTCGATGGTTTTCTCGACGTTGGTTCCGATGACGGGCCCGCTGGAGCCCGAAGCCATTCTCACTCGTCCGTCCGTGTCGAGCAGGACGGCGTCCATGTAGCCTTTCGCCTTGACGAGGGAATCCAGCCAAGCCTTGATCCGGGGGTCGGCCGTCGAAACCGCGGGATCCGCTTCCAGGAAAGGGATGATCATCGCCTGATTGAACGGGTTGGCGGAGATGATGGCCGCGTCCCGGAGCCGCTCCCGGCGCCAGCCGTCCAGGAGGGAGACCTTGAGATTTCCAACGGCGTTCAGGTTGGCCGCGGCCGTCGCCAGGATCTGTTCCTTGGATTGGGAATAATAAATCCAGCCCGCGGCCGACGCCAGGAGGAGAAGAACGATGAACAAGAGGAGGGGGACAAGAACCGGAGAGCGCGGCATCTTCACTCTCCCATTGTAATAATTCCAAGGCGGGGCTGCAATATCGACGGCGGGACCGACGCCGAGAATTCCCTGCAGCGATTCGGCCGCCTTGGTTCCCGGGCGGCGCGGGAAGGCCCGGCCGGTTTCCCCGGGACGGGCTCAGAACCGGATCGAGACCAGGATGGCGCCGGCGAAGGCCAGGGCGACGGCCGCCGCTTTCAGGGGGGTGATTTTTTCCTTCAAGACGACGGCGGCCAGCAGGAAGACGAAGATGGTGTTGAGCTGATTGAGGGCGGAGGCGACTGAGGCCAGCGTATATTTCATCCCGGCCATCCAGATGAGGACGGAGAAGTAAGCCGAAAGCACGGAGGCGGGAATCAAAAGCTTGTAGTTGGCCCCCGCCCGCAGCGGCCGCAAAAGCTCCCGGCGGCGGGGATGCAGAGCCCATAAGACCAGCCCGGCGGCCGCCCCTCCGGTCATCCGGATCAGAGTCGCCCAGACCACCGAAATCCCTCCGAGGAAGGGTTTGACGAGGACGATGCCGCCCGCGGTGAGCAGCATCGAGACGATCCCGATCCCGACGCCGGACAGGAGGGCGCGACGGGAAAGCCGCTCGTCGGTTTTTTTGCGGGTGATCAGGATCACGGCCCCGAGGATCAAGCCCACCCCGGCGATCTGGAGGCGGTTCATCCGCTCGCCGAGAAAGAGGAACGACAGGCCGATGACGAAGGGGCTGTAAGCGCAGTCGACGATCGCCGTCAGCTCGGCTCCGAGCCGGACCAGGGCCGTGAAAAACAGCCAGTCCGAGAGGGCGATGCCCAGGATGCCGCTGAGAACGAAGAGGGCGAAGATCCGGGGCGGGAGGTCCGGCGCCCCGCCGATGAAGAGGACCGTCCCGCCCAGGAGAATCAGGGCCAGAACGTTCTTGAACAAGTTCATCACCAGGGGATGGATCGTGTCGCCGGCGATCCGGAACAGGATCACGGAGACGGCCCAGACGACGGCCGAGGCGAGAGAAAGGATCTCTCCGATGTGCGGCGTCTGCATCAAGCTGTCGAACATGACGGTCGGAAGCTCCCACTTATAGCAGAGTTCCCGTCAAATATCCAGGAGCCCGCTCGCGTCCCCGAACCCGGTTTGATGTCGGGATGAGGCCGGATTACGCCTCGAATCCTTCTTCTGAAATTCTCATCGGCCGGAAAAGGGAAGGTCGGCGTCTTCGTGGAGAAACCCCGAAATAAAGGCCGCTTGGCGGCTCATGGTTTGGAGAAGGCGATTTCGGCCGTTTCGATTCGTGTATAATGAAGGCTCAATAAGCGCGCCGAGGGCAAATCGACCATGCGGGACATCCGGGACCTGAGCTTTGACGAGCTGCGGGCCGTCCTGGCCGAGGACGGCGAGCCGGCTTACCGGGCCGAGCAGGTGTTCGCCTGGCTCTACCGGAGAGGGGCGTCCTCGTTCGCCGAATTCACCGACCTGCCGCGGCCTCTCCGCGACCGGCTGGCCGCCCGGTTTTCCCTCCGGCCGCTGGAGGCCGTGGAAATCCGGTGCTCGGCCGACGGGACGACGAAAACCTTGTTCCGGCTTTCCGACGGATGGAATATCGAAACGGTGTTCATCCCCTCCGGGACCCGGCGGACGATCTGCCTTTCGACCCAGGCGGGATGCAAGTTCAGCTGCGCGTTTTGCGCCAGCGGGAAGGGCGGCTTCCACCGCCACTTGACGCCGGGCGAGATTCTCGGTCAAGTCCTGCATTTCCGGAGCGGCCCGGACGCCGGCTTGACGAATCTCGTATTCATGGGGATGGGCGAGCCGCTGGACAACCTGGACAACGTCGAGCGGGTCCTCCGCGTCCTCAACGATCCCCGCGGATTCGGATTCGCCGCCCGGCGCATGACCGTCTCCACCTGCGGGCTCGTTCCGGGGATCGAGCGCTTCGCCCGCATCGACCTCCAGATCAACCTTTCGATTTCCCTCCATGCGGCCGACGACGAGACGCGGAACCGCCTGATGCCGGTCAACCGGCGATATCCCCTGGCCGAGCTGATTTCCGCCTGCGAGGATTATCTGGCGGCCGGCGGGCGGAAAATCACCTTCGAATACGTCCTGCTCAAGGGCGTCAATGACCGGCCGGCCGACGCCGAGCGGCTGGCCCGGCTCGCCCGCCGTCTCGGGGCGAAGGTCAACCTGATCGCCTTCAGCCCGGTCGAGGGGCTTCCGTTCGAGCGGCCGGATCCCGAGGCGGCCTCGGCCTTTGCCGGGCGGCTCAGGAACAAAGGGACCGCGGTGACGGTCCGGAGCTCCAAGGGAAGCGACATTCAAGCGGCTTGCGGGCAGTTGGCCGGCTCGCCGGCCGCCGGCTGATTGGTCATTTCCGGACGAGGACGGCCAACGTTTCGATGTGGGGGGTCTGGGGAAAGAAGTCGAACAGCCGGACCGAGGCCGGGGCGTAAGCCGCCCCGAGAAGGCCCAGGTCGCGGATAAGAGTGGCCGGATTGCAGGATAAATAGATGATTTTTCCGGCCGGGCGTTCAATCAGGGCCCGGACGACCGCCGGGTCCAATCCTTTCCTCGGAGGATCGAGGATGACGGTGTCCAGTCCGCGCCCGGCCAGATCTTTCATCCAGGCTTCGGCCGATCCGTCCAGGACTTCGACGTTGCCGAGGCCGTTTCGGACGATATTGGCCTCGAGCCGGCGGACGTTGTCGGGAAACGACTCGATGACGAAGACCCGGGCGGCGGAGCGGGCCAGCGCCAAGCCGAACGTCCCGACGCCGCTGTAAACGTCGGCGACGATTTCCCGGCCCCGGAGGCCGGCCGCTTCCGAGACGGCCTCCAGAACGAGAGGGAGGATCGCCCCGTTGACTTGAAAGAAGGATCCGGCCCCGATTTCGAAGGTCAAACCGGCCGCTCGCTCGAGGAGAATCTCCCGGCCGTCTTCCAGGAAGGGAAGGGACCGGCCGCTTCTTCCCGGCGCCCAGGAAACGAGACCGGAGACGGGAAAACGCGCGGCGAGGGCGTCTCGAACCGCGGCCGCGGCCTTCTCGGGCCGGCGTTTCCGCCAGAACAAGTTGAGGAGGAGGGTCCCCTCGGTCCGGCTTTCCCGGGCTTCGACGTCTTCGAGATCCGTGAGGCCGCCGTCCCGGACGGCCTCCAGGACGGTCCGGGCCGCGGCGCAGGAGGCCTCCGAGGCGAGGTGGCAGCGGCCGTCCGTCGAGACGAACGCCGCCCGGGAACCCGGGGAATGATAAGCCAGGAACGCGTCCGGGCCGGATCCTCTCACGGAAAACCGGATTTTATTCCGGTAGTTCCATTCCAGGGGGGAAGCGGTGACCTCCGGCTCGAAAAACGGGCCGGTCCCAAGACGCCGGAACATCTCCCGGAGCTGGGACTTCTTCAGATCGAGCTGCTCGGAGTAGGGCAAGACTTGGTAGGATCCGCAGGCCGAAAAGTGGCCGCAGCGGGCGGGGATCCGCCGCGGAGAGGGGGAAAGGACGGCCGTGGTCCGGGCCTCGACGAAGGAGGCGCGTTCCTTGAGGATCTCGATTTCGACGGTCTCCCCCGGCAATCCCTCGTCGGTGAAATACACCCGGCCTTCATGCCGGGCCAGGCGCCGGCCGGGATAGACGATTTTCTCTATCGACAGCCGGATTCTCGTTCCCTTCTCGAAGGTCATGGGAGGGCGGGAAGGCGGCCGCCGCGGAAAGCGGAGGGGAATCCATGGCCGGGACGGAGACGGATGTCGGGCACGCCGGCTCCTAGAAATGGAGAAAGATGCCGGCGAACGTATAAACGGCGAATCCGGTCATGACAATGGCCAAGATCAGGAAGATGCGCTGGAAGGTCCGGGGTTTGAATTGGTGATGGTGATGAGAGACGTAATAGGAAACCACCGTGTACCAAATAAAGCCGCCCAGCCCGCACGAAACGGCGAATAAATAGGGGGCGGCGGCGTAATTGAGAATCCAGCCGTGCCCGGCGGCCCAACCGGCCGCCCAGATCCAGAAGAAATACAGCGACGGATTGGAGACGTAGAGCAGGATGACGCCGAGGATCGGCCGAGGCGTAAAGGAGGTAGGGAGCTTTTCCTGCTTGGGGATGACCGGCTTCTTCGACGTCAGGTAGAGCCGCCAGCCGATGATCAACATGATGATGCCGGCCGCGATTTTCAGCGGGATTTGGAAACGAGTGATGTTGACGGTGATGAGGGCGATCCCGAGCAGGGAGATCAAGCAATAAAGGAAATCGAGAACGGCGGCGGTCGCCCCGGCCACGAAGCCGTGGAAGAAGTTCCGTTTCATCGACTGGGAAATGACGAAGGCATTCACCGGCCCGAGGGGGATGGCGGCGACGAAACCGAGAATGAGACCGACCAGCAGGAACATGTTGCAGGGAAAAATACCAGAAGAAACGGCCGGGTGTCAACGAGGAGGGGGGGTGGAACGAACGAACTTGACTTTATCTAAACGATAGGTTATAGTGTACTCACTCCTGTTGTGCAGGCTGGACAGGAACCCCTCCTTTTACCCCTTTAGCTTAATTCCCTGAAAAACAGCCTGCTTCACCCCTCAAAGAAAAAGGCGGGAGGGAAAGCCCTCCCGCCTTTTCATTTTAAATCCGATGATCGTTTCTTCTCTACTCCTGGGCCGCTCCGCCGAAATGGTAGGACGCGCCGATGGAGAAGACGAAGGTCGTCTGCTGGTAAAGCTCCCGGAAGGAAGCCCCGAGCGCGGGATAAGGAAGGCTCTTCGAGTAATCCTTGTAATTGACGATCAGGGCGCCCAGGTCGACGTTGAAGTTCGGGCTCAGCCGGATCCGGCCGCCGAATCCGAACGTGTCGGCGTTCAGATCATAGCTCATGTCCGACTGGTAGTCGTCGACAAGCCCGTACCGGGACAGCTGGTAGCCCGCGCTGACCATGATCAGGTCGGAGATGTCATACTCGAGGCCGAAGGAAAGGTCGATGGAATTCTTGTCGAGCAAGTCTTCCCGCCCGTCCCAATCGGCGTTCTTGTCGAAGTAATAGGAGAAGGACAGCGAGGCCCGAAAATCGGGCGAAATGCCGTAATCCGCCCCGAGGGCGAGGAAGCCCGGAATGTCGCCGTGCGTCTTCTGGCCGTCCGGGAACAATCCCGTCCCGTCGACCGTCGTTTTGTTGGTCAGCTCGATCTTGGTGTTGAATTCATAGCGGGCGCTGAGGTTGAGCTCCGGGATGGGGCTGTAGTGGAGGCTGAGGATCGGGGTGAAGCCCGAACCCGTCTGCTTGGCGTCGACGGCCTTGTCGGCGACCATGGCCGCCAAGCCCGGCTGGCCGATGGCCGTGAAGAACGTCACCGCCGACATCATCCCGCCGGAGGGATTCAGCAAGGGATGCTGGGGATTGATCATCACCGATTTCAGCCGGCCCTCATACGTGTTGGTCGCCGAGATATAGCGGAACCCGGCGGCCAGGGAGAAGGTCTCGCTCAAGGCGTAGGAGAGGTTGCCCTGGAATCCGAGGAACACCGAGCTCCCCTTGAAGGCGATGTCGGCCGAATACTTGGTCGTCGGCAGGCCCATCATCGTAATCAAGGTCGGAAGCATGGAGATCCCCGTTTCGAACGAGGGAAGCCCGGTCTGGTAATCGGCCGAGCCGCCGCCGGCGTTGGGGCCGAATCCGACCGACACGGCGATCTTTCCCTTTTTCCAGGCGATGTAAGCGTCCGGATAGATGGGGACGCTGACCTTGCCCTCGTAGGTTCCGTTATTGAGCAGCGGGAAGTCGTTGACGACGGTCTTAGTCTGGGAGATCGTCTCGTTGGACAGGGAGAAATGCCAGCCGTCGGCCAGCCGGACCAAGCCGGCCGGGTTGTAGTAGACGGCATCGATCTCGGTCGTCGCGTTCCGCGACAGCATCCGGATGTACGCCGTGCTCTGGTTGGTGTTCGTGATGATGGCCGCCTGGGCGGTGCCCAGGACCAGCAGCCCGAGCGCCAATAACAGCGTGATTTTTCTCATGTTTTCCTCCTTTTCTTCTTCTTTTCCGCCATCCCAAAAAAGACGGAATGCGGAAACTATACTCATTTTCGGGGATAAATCAAGGGCCGGGAACCGTTCGCCTTCCGGCCCCGCCCGATCGCCTGTTTTTCCTCTTGGTTCAAGGGAAAAATGCGGATGGGCCGAAGGCCGGATTTTCGACCCGTTCCAGGCGGGTGATGACCTGGTCCGGATTGTCCGCCGACTCGTCGACGGCCGTCCGCAGATAGAGCGAAGCCGCCTGGGCGACGATGTAGATCATGAAGCTGATGACGATGACGATGTAAACGATTAAGGCGGCGGTTTTAAGCCGGGAAACCCGGCGGGCCAAGCCTTGGGGGGCGAGGACGTCGAACGACCATTTCCCCACATACATGAGGAAGATCAAAAGCCCGAGGGTGAGGCGAACGCCGTATCCTTGGCGGGAGGAAAAGGCGGAGGAGGAGATGACGATGAACGGGGAAACCAGCCAGACGGCAAAAGCCAGGATGAGGATATGGAAGGCTCCCCAGAAGAGGCGTTCCCTCCGTTCTCCGGCCGCCGCTTCCCGGCTTGGCGTTTTCATCGGTCCGACATGATCCGCGCGTCCCGCGGCGTCCTTGAGACGAACGGAACGCCGGTTTTCTTCCCCTCCGCGGCTTGGGTTCCTTCCTCGAAGCCAGTATAAGGGAGGGGCCGCGGCCGGTCAACGCGCGCCTCTTCCCGTCGGATATTGACGCCGGTCCGCCGTCCGCTTATGATGAAAAAAGAAAAAGAGGAGGGCCCATGAAAAAAGCGACCGCCGCCGTCGTCCTCGCAACCCTGGCCGTGTTTTGCGCCTGGAGCTGCGCGCCCGGACCGAACACCGCCGAGAAAACGCCCGACACCGAGGGGAAAGTCGCCGGCTTCTGGCTCGGCCTGTGGCACGGCCTCATCTCGCCGGTCACCTTCATCATTTCGATCTTCAGCAAGACCGTCCGCCTTTACGAGGTCCACAACAACGGCGGATGGTACAACTTCGGCTTCGTCATCGGAGCCGGGCTCTTCCTCGGCGGAGGGATCTTCGGGCACAAGAAAAGACGCTCGGATAAATAACCTGCATTATCCACGAATCGAGAGGGCCGCGGTTCTCTCGGCCGGGGAGAGGAATCGAAAACGAGGTTGACGCCCCGCGGCGTCCGGGCCGTCGGCCGGGCCGGGCGCTTGTGAATCCGTTCCGCCGGCGGGAACGCGGCTTCCGCCGCCAGGCGCGGAGGGGAAGACCGGATTTTCATGAATAAGGCGGGAGAAAAAGAACGCGGGCCGCGGGCGAATGCCTTGACAGGCGGCCGGGCCGGGCTTAATCTCGATTTATGAAGATGCGTCTCGAGATCGTCCCGGCCCTGCTTGGTTTTGTCTTCGTCCTCGTTTTTCCCGCATTCGGCCGGATGAACGCGCCGTTGGACGATACGGACCGGAAACCGGCGGTCGCCGGGTCGTTTTACCCGGCCGACCCCGCCGCTCTCCGGAACATGGTCTCGGCTTTTCTGGAAAACGGCCAAAAAGGCCCGCTTCCGGGGACCGTCCGGGCCCTGGTCGTTCCTCACGCGGGATACGTTTTTTCGGGGAGCGTGGCCGCCTCGGGCTACAACCAAGTCCAAGCCGATTATCCCTATGCCCGGGTCTTCATCCTGGCCTCGTCCCACCGGCTCGACCTGGGCAAGGCCTCGGTCTTCACCGAGGGAGATTATCTCACGCCTTTGGGGCGGGTCGAGGTGGATCGGGAGGTGACGGCCGTCCTGTCCGGGACGCGGTCCTGTTTTACGGGCGATCCCGAAGCGCACCGGGAGGAACACAGCGTCGAGGTCCAGTTGCCGTTCCTCCAGGTCCGCTTGAACAAGCCGTTCAAAATCGTGCCCATCGTCCTGGCGACCCAGACGCCCTCCGTCTGTCGAAAAATCGCCGAGGCCCTCAAACCGTATTTCACGAAGGACAACCTGTTCGTCGTCAGCGCCGATTTTTCCCACTACCCTTCCGCCGATGACGCCCGGAAAGCCGACGCGGCGACGGCCGAGGGATTCTGCGCCAATGATCCGGACCGGTTTCTCGATGTCCTTCGGTCCAACGCCCGTCTCGGGCTCCCCGGCCTGGTCACGAGCATGTGCGCCTGGCCGGCGGCCCTGACGCTTCTCTATCTCACGGAAGGGGTTGCGGACCTGGAATTCACCCGGGTCGACTCCAAGAATTCCGGCGACGTCGAACCCTACGGGGACAAGTCCCGGGTGGTCGGCTATGAGGCGATCGCCGTCTCCGAACGAGAGGAAAAGAAGTTCGAGCTTTCGGCCGAGGACCGGGAGGTTCTTTTACGGATCGCCCGGGCGTCGGTCGAAGCCGCGGCCAAGGCCGAGCCGCTCCCCGGCCTGGCTCCCGGGCAATACGCTCCGATCCTGCGGGAACCGGCGGGCGCCTTCGTCACCCTGAGAAAGAACGGCGACCTGCGGGGATGCTTGGGGACGTTCGAGCCGCGGAAGCCGTTATTCCAGGTCGTCCAGGAGATCGCCGCCGCCTCGGCCGTCCGGGACATCCGCTTCCCGCCCGTCCGTCCCGAGGAGCTCGATAAAATCCGGATCGAGATCTCCGTTCTCACTCCCAGGCGGAAGATCAAGAATATCAAGGAGATCGAGCTCGGCAAGCACGGCCTTTATATCGAAAAAGGAAATCAACACGGGACCTTTCTTCCCCAGGTGGCGGCCGAAACCGGCTGGACCTTGCGGGAATTCCTGGGGCACTGCGCCCAGGACAAGGCTGGGATCGGCTGGAACGGCTGGAAGCAGGCGGACATTTATGTTTACGAGGCGCTGATATTTGAAGAATCCGGGCGCTGAGGGACGATGAACGCCCCTTACGGACTGATTCCCCTGGGGCTCTTTTTAGCCCTTCTCTACGGGATCAGTTTTCTGTTCAGCCGGCTCGGCATTCTCTCGACGCCGGCCCACAGGAAAATCTGGAACTACGCCCTGCTGGCGGTCTTCCTCGTCACCGCCGGCCTCGGCGTCTTGATGGCCGTTCAGGTCAACTACCGGCTGGAAATCCCCTGGGCCGAAAAAGCGCTGAAAATCCACGTCAACTTCGGGCTGGGGATGAGCCTTATCGGCCTGTTTCACCTTTGTTGGCACGCCCCCTATTTTTTCAAGCGGCGGAAAACGCGTCCGGTCCCGATCGCCGCGTCCATCTCCGCGGGACCGTCTCCAACCGCGGCCCGCGCCCGGCGGGACCTGGCGCTTCCCTTCGCTGTCGGCTTCTCCGGCGTGGCGGTCCAAACGCTTTTAATCCGGGAATTCCTGACGTTGTTTGAAGGCAACGAGCTGACGCTCTCGCTCATCATCTTCCTTTGGCTTCTTCTATCGGGAGCCGGATCGTTGACCGGCGCCCGGGCCCAGGTTCCGGACGCGGCCTCGTCAAGAGAAGCGGTGAAAAGGGCTTCGACGCTGGTCAAGGCGCTTCTGGTCGTCCCCTTGGCTGTCTTCCCCTTGATGTTCCCGCTGAAAAGCCTCCTCTTCGCCCCCGGGATCGAGGCCGGACCGCCGGCCATGAGCGGATTTCTGGCCCTTCTCCTGCTTCCGTACTGCTTTCTCAACGGCTTCTCCTTCACGTGGACGGCCCGGGTCCTGCGGCGCGAAGGCCGAAGCCTCCGGACGGTTTACGGCTGGGAGAGCGTCGGCGGAGCGGCCGGCGGAGTGTTTTGCGCCGCGGCCGTCCTTCCCGGCCTGCCCTCGTTGGCGATCGTGTTTGCGGTTTCCTCGGGCTTGTTTTTTCTTCTGGCGGCCGCCGGAAGGTCTGAAAACCGAGCCTGGTGGGTATTCCCGGCCGTCCTGCTGGCCGCGGCCGTTTTGTTTATCACCGCCGGCGGAGACGCGTGGATGATCCAGCGCTTCCATCCGAACGAGCGGCTCGTCGGCACGGTCTCGGGCGGGGCGGGCCGGCTGACCGTCACCCGATCGGGCGACCAAGTCAACGTCTATGAAAACGGGGTTCTCGTCCACGCCTCGGGCAACGCGATGCTTAACGAAGAGCTGGCGGCCTTCGCTCTGATCCAGACGGAGCACCCGGACCGCGTCCTGTTGATCGGCGGGTTGCTCTCCGGACTGCCGGCCGAGCTGGCCAAGTACGGAGCCGGCCAAGTGGACATCGCCGAGCCGGATCCGCACTTGTTCCGCCTAGCCGGAAAGCTCGGCTTGGCTCCTTCGGCCTCCGGGGTCCTCCCGATCCGCGGAACGCCGTTCCGATGGATCGAGACGGCCGGCGTCCGCTACGACGCCGTGTTGATCGCCCTGCCCGGTCCGTGGAATCTCCAGCTCAACCGTTATTACACGGCCGAATTTTTCGCGCGGGTGAAGAGCGTCCTGGCGCCCGGCGGGGTCGCCGCGGCCGTGCTTCCCGGCACGGCCAATTACGTTTCGGAAAGCGCGGCCGCCTCGCTCGGCTCCGTGGCCGCCGCGGCCCGGAAATGCTTCGCGGAAACGGCGGTCTTTCCGGGGGAGATGAGCGTTCTGGTGATGTCCGGCCGGCCGCTGACGACGGACATCCTGTCCGGGCTCGCCCGGCGCGGGATCGCCAATCTTTACGTCCGCCCGGGCTATTTCGATGAAGAGCTGTTCAAGACCCGGATTGAACAGGTCAACGCGGTGATCGGAGAGGCGGCGCCGAACGCCGACCTGAAACCGGCGGCCTATCTCAGTCACATCCGGTGGTGGCTCGGCCGCTTCCCGGAAAAGATTTTGGGACCGGCCGCCGTCCTCTTGGCCCTTCTTGTCCTGTGGGGGATCCTGGCCGGGCGCTCTTCCCTGGCCGGGATGTTCATCATGGGCGCGGCCTCGTCGGGCTCCAGCATCCTCCTGCTGCTGCTCATCCAGATCGCCGTCGGCGCGCTCTATCTCTGGACCGGGCTTTTCCTGGGGATCTTCATGGTCGGGCTGGCCGCGGGAAGCCTGTCCGGTCCGCGGCCGGCGGAGAAAGCCGGGAGGGCGAAGACCGGGGGACCGCTGGCCGTCTTCGCCGCCGTCTCGGCCTCGGCCGGGCTGCTTGCGCCCCAGCTGGCCCATGGCCGGGGACCGGGATTTCTGAAAATCGTGCTCTTGCTTTCGGCGGGCTTCGTCCTGGCGGCGGCCGTCGGACGGTTTTTCGCCGGCCTTTCGACCGCCCTCGAAAAGAACTCCGCCCGGCACGACCGCCTGTACGGATATGACTTGCTCGGCTCCGCCCTTGGAGCGATCGCTTTCCCGATGGTCGTCATTCCGCTGGCCGGCGTCCGCAACGCCCTGTTTGCCCTGGCCCTGGCCGGTCTCTTGGCCTGGGCGGTCGTCGCCTTGGGCGGGAGGCGAAGGATGGAGAAAAAATGAAAAAACGCGATTTCTTGAAATGCATTCTTTACGCCGGCGGGGCCTGCGTCTGCGGATGGACGCCGGCCGCGGACGGCGCCCCGGCCGGGGGAGCGGCCGCCAAGAGCTTCGTCAAGGAGCGGGAGGCCGGCCATTACAGCCCGACGCCGCGGGGCGTCAAATGCCTCATCTGTCCGAACGAGTGCACCCTGAAGGACGGCGAGCTCAGCGATTGCCGGAACCGCATCGCCCGGGGCGGAAAGCTGTACACGATGGCCTACGGGAATCCCTGCTCGGTGAACGTCGACCCCGTCGAAAAAAAGCCCTTGCTGCATTTCCTGCCGGAATCGCGGACGTTCAGCATCGCCACGGCCGGCTGCAATTTCGCCTGCTTGAATTGCCAGAACTGGGAAATCAGCCAGGTCAGCCCGACCGAAACCCGCAACCAGGACGCGCCCCCCGAGGCCGTGGTCGACGCCGCCGAGCGGATGGGGTGCCGGTCGATCGCCTACACGTACTCCGAGCCGATCACGTTTTTCGAGTACATGCGGGACACGGCGGCTCGGGCCAGGAGCCGGGGCCTCAAGAACATCATGGTCTCCAACGGGTCCATCAATACCGGGCCGCTGCTCGAGCTGTGCCAAGTCATCGACGCGGCCAACATCGACCTCAAGTCCTTCGATCCCAACATCCACCTGAGGCTCACCGGCGGGAAAGTCGAGCCGGTGCTGGCGACGCTCAAGACGATGAAGGAACAGGGCGTCTGGCTGGAAATCACCAATCTCGTCGTCCCCGGCTGGACGGACGATTTCGGGATGATCGCCGATATGTGCGGCTGGCTGGCAAAGGAGGGCTTCGCCGATGTCCCCCTCCACTTCAGCCGGTTCCAGCCGCTCTACAAGCTGACCCGGCTGCCGCCCACGCCGGTGGCGACCCTGACGAAGGCCAAGGAGATCGCCGTCCGGGCCGGGTTGAAATACGTCTACATCGGGAACGTCCCCGGCATCGGGGGCGAGGACACCTGCTGCCCGTCCTGCAAAACCCTCCTCATCAAGCGGCTGGGTTTCACGATCGAGGAAAACAAGCTGTCCGGCGGGTCATGCTCCGTCTGCGGAACGGTGATTCCCGGGCGCTGGAGCTGACATCCCGGCCCGTTTGTCTGTCAAGAAATCCCGGGAAAGCCGGGAACCGGGGAGAGGCGCTCGTCCCGCCGCCTTCTCCAATCAATCCAGGATGTCTTTGAGCCCGAAAGAGGCCGCGTAGAGACTGCCGACTCCCGACAGGAGGAAGGCGACGCGCAGGGTTTCGGCGATTTCTTCCTTCGTCGCCCCGGCCCTCATCGCCTGCTCGGCCAGGGCCCGGACGCCGCCGGCCGCTCCCGCGGCCGCGTCGAAGGCCATCGCCATCAGGAGCTTGATCTTGCGCGGCAGGGCGCCGTCGGCATAGACGAGGGCCTCGGTCTCCTCCAGATGTTTCATGAATTCAGGATCAAGTTTCTTCATGGGGGACAGCGGATGATCAGGCATGAGAAACCTCCTTGTGGTTTTAGATCATTATCTTATCAATGCCGCCATTTTCAATTTTTGAAAATAAGAAGGGCGAATCTATCCTTCAAGAAAGCCCCCGGATTCGGTCTCATGAGGAATATTGGCAGCTTAGTCCGGCGCATGAAAACGCGAAGGCGGATGGTCATTCACTTTTTTAACCATTGTATTCATGCGGGAACCGAAGGCCGATTGATGAAAAACGTTATGAATCAATATGTTATAGCGGCCGGAGGGCAAACGTGGAATCGCGGAAATCTCGTCGTCGATCTGCGGATCGAAGGGGGTGAATTCCGGAAATGAGCGGAACAAACCGTTTGGCATTCTCTTCAAAACAGGTCTTTGAAAAAAATGGGGTGGGTGAGGAGACTCGAACCCCCAACCTTCGGATCCACAGTCCGATGCTCTAACCGGTTGAGCTACACCCACCGTCCGAACGTGAGGAGTCCGAATTTTCGCATTTGGCGCCGGAGAAGTCAACTTCCCGGCGACGACGGCTGCATCATTCCGGCTCGTCCGGACGTTTAGGCTATCGGCGGATGACTTTTTCAAAGTGTTTTTTCGCTTCCCCCGGTTTATGATATTCTATGGCCAGTAGCAGAGAATAGATGTTATGTAAAGAAAAAAAGCTTCACCGGGCGAAAAACCGCCGTCCGGAACACGAGGGGGGCTCTTCTTTCCCCGAAGGTTTGCGCGTCGCCCTCTACGCCGGCATGTTCGTCCGGGATTTCGACGGGGCGACGAAAACCCTGTTCGAGCTGATCCGGTCCCTTCAGGGGCGTAAGGCCGAGATCGCCGTCTGGACGTTTTCCCGCCGCCCGACCCAGCTTCCGGGCATCCGCGTCTTCCGGGTTCCGGCCATCGCCCTCCCGTTTTATCCGGATTATAAGTTTTCCCTTCCCTGGCCGCTCCTGTTTTTTCAAATCGGGAGATTCCGGCCCGACGTGATCCATTTGACCGTACCCGACGCCATCGGCCTCGTCCTGGCCGTTTATGCCAAGCTCCGAAGGATCCCCCTCGTCATGTCGTATCACACCGATTTCGTCTCCTACCTGGAGGAGCGCAACCTCTGGTTCCTGGTCTGGATCTGGTGGCCGATTCTGCGCGTGTATTACAACCTCGCCGACACGCTCTTCGTCCCCAGCCGGGACAGCGGGGCGAAGCTGGCCCGGCACGGCATCCGGGCGACGGCCCTGTGGCGGCGGGGATTGCCCGAGGGCCTCTTCAGCCCCGCTCAGCGGAGCGAATCCTTGCGCCGCCGCTGGGGGGCCGAAAACAAAAAAGTCATTCTTTTCAGCGGCCGGTTCGCCTGGTTCAAGGGTCTCCAGGTGTACGTCCAGGTTTACGACCTCTTTAAAAAAGACGGGAACTTCTCGCCGGCCTTCGTCCTTCTCGGCCGTGGTCCGCTGGAGGAGGAGCTGAAACGGCGGATGCCGGAAGCCGTCTTCCCGGGCTATCTCAATGGAGACGCGCTCTCGGCCGTCTATGCCAGCGCCGATCTTCTTCTGTTCCCCTCGACGACGGAGACGTTCGGCAACGTGATCCAGGAAGCCATCGCCTCGGGTCTGCCGGCGGTCGTCTCGGACGAGGGCGGATGCCGGGAGATCGTCGAGGAAACGGGCGGCGGCCTGGTGGCCCGGGCCCGGCGGGGCCCGTCGTTTTACCGGGAGTGCCGCCGCCTGCTGACCGACGAATCGCTGTATCGCCGGGTCCGGGAGACGGGCTTGGAAAAGATCCGCGGAAGAAACTGGGAAGCCGTCAACCGAGTGGTCTTGGATTCTTACGCCCGCCTGGTTTGTCTCCATCCGCGCTGAGCGGAGGTCCGCGGTTCCCGGAGGCTAGGTCCGCCGGAGAGACGCTTGCATGACGAGGAGGCCGCTGACGGTGACGGTCAGCCCCAAGGCGGTGAGCCCCGTGATCCTGAAGCCGGGGAGGGCGGCGGCCTGGAAAAGCACCGGGTAGACGATATAGGAAAAATTTTGGGAAGGGATGAGGACGGAAGCGCGGATCCCCCTTCGGAACGCCCATTGGGACGCGGCAAAAGACAGGGTGGCGAAGAGGAAGCTGGAGAGAAAGATCACCCATCCGAGCGGCAGCCGGGGAAGATAGCGCCCGTCGACTCCTCCCAGATTCTGGCCGATCCCTTTCAAGATAGGGTCGAGACCGGCGGCGAAGCCGATGAGCAGTCCGCAGACGATCCCCAGGCTCGTCAACCCGCCCTTCCGCCGCGTCCGGAATAAGATCAGCAGGCCCCCCAGGGCCGAGGCGGCGAGGATGATTCCCGCGGCCGGAAGACGGACGCCGGCCATGGTCATTTCCGGACGGAGGATGCCGTCATAACCGAGCAGGAGGGTTCCCAGGGTGAGAACCAGCGCCCCGCCGTACTGGAGCGGGCGGAGGGGCTCCTTGAGGATGATCCCGGCGTAGAGCATCAAGGCGATGAGTCCGGCGCCGAACATGGAGGTGTAATAGGACGACGGGCCGTAGCGGTTGGCCAGGATGGCGAAAAAGCCCAGGCTGTTGTTGAGGAGGAACCCCGTCGCGTAGAGGGCCGCCTTTTTCGATGCGCCCGGCCGGCGGCGGCCGGCCCGCCGGGCGGCCCGTTTTGGGGAAAGGCAGGAGAGGGCTTCGATGCCGTGGCGCTGCATTCCCTTGGAGAGGTTGAACAGGATCGATCCGACGATCCCATAGATCATGGCCGTGGCGGAAGGAGACATGGGCGGCTAGGCGTGGATGCGCTGCCCCAGCCGCCGCTGGACGATCCGGGACAAGGGGAGGCGGATCCGGGACGGCAGCCGGTGATGCTCCTTGCGCATCGTCAGGAAGATCCAGCGGTGCTCCAGGACGTTCAGGGCTCCGGCCAGGTCCCAGAGGGGCGGGAGAACGAGGGTCACCCGGTTTCCGACGCGCCGGAGCTCCTCGAAAAAGGCGTCCGGATTCTCGACATGCTCCATCGTGTGCGAGCAGAGGACGGTCTCAAAGGAGCCATCCTTGAACGGAAGACGGTCGATCGAGCCGATCTGGACGAAACGCGGCACGTCCGCGTGACGGACGATGTCGGCGTTGAGACCCCCGCCGTCCGTCCGGCCGCAGCAAATGTTGAGATCCCATTTCCGCCGGCGGAGAATGCGCGCCTTGAGGACGCGATAGCTCAGGACGTTGAGCGCTTGGGAGACGGCGGCCAAGCCGGCTGCGCTTAAGATCACGATCAGGACGGTCGGCATCCGCGGCGCTCCGCCGTTCTCCGGCTAGGCTTCCTTCTGGCCCTCGATGAGGTCGAGGACGTCGGCCGCGTCCCGCCACTGGGGACGGACTTTGACTTGCAGGTCGAGGAAGATCCGGGCTTCGAGGATCTCCTCGATCTCCCTCCGGGCTTCGATCCCGATTTCCTTGATGTTCTGCCCCCGGCGGCCGACGATGATTTTCCGGTGATTGGGGCGCTCGACGAAGATGCTCGCCTTGATGTAGACGGCGGGCCGGGCCCGGCGTTCTTCCCGGGTCGGTTTCGGCTTTTCCCCGCGCCGCCGGATGTTCGGCCGGTCCGAGACGCCCGGGACGGCGATCGTCCGGCCGGTTTCCCGCTCGGGCTCGGGCTCCTCGAGGGCTTCCCTTTCACCGGGCGCTTCCTCCCCGCCGGCTTCTTCCGGCCCGCTTTCGTCTTCCGGCTCCTCCTCCTCTTGCCCCCGCTTCCGGTCGATCCGGTCGATGTAGACCGCCGTGGTCCAGGGAAGCTCGGCTTCCACCCGGGCCAGGATTTTCTCCCGGATGATCTCGGCCAGGAGAAAGCGCTCGGACTGGTCGGAGACGTCGTCGTCGCCGTAGAGCTTCTCCGCCCGGGGGAGGTTGTCGAAGAGAAGATTTTCCAGGACGTCGACGTTGGTCCCCTTCAAGGCCGACAGGGGGATGAATTCCTGGAATTCCCGGAGGGCCCGATACCGGTCGATGAGCGGGAGGAGGATCTCCTTTCGGACGATGTCCGTCTTGTTCAGCAGGAGAAACACCGGCTTCCGGACGTTCTTGATGATCTCCAGGGCGAATTCGTCGCCGTGGCCGAATTTCGCCGTGGCGTCGACGAGGAGGCAGACGATGTCGGCCGTCTCGATGGAGGCGTAGACGAAGTTCATCATCCGCTTGTTCAGCTTGTGGAGCGGCTTGTGGAGGCCGGGGTTGTCGATGAAGATGATCTGGCCCCGCGGCGTCGTGTGGATGCCCAGGATGCTCAGGCGGGTCGTCTGCGGCTTGTCCGAGGTGATGGCGATCTTCTGCCCCAGGATCTTGTTGAGAAGGGTGGATTTGCCGGCGTTAGGCCGTCCGATCAGGGCGACGTAGCCCGTCCGGAATTTCGAAACCGGCTTCTTCGGGGCGGAGCGGGATTTGCCCGTCCGGGGAGCGGCGCGGGACGTCTTACCCGGCATGTTCGGGCTCCTCGTCGGCGGCTTTCCTCATCCTCAGCTTCTTGATCCGCTTCTGGTCGACGTCCAGGACGTCGACGATCAACCGGCCGATGATCAGGCGCTCCCCCTTGGTCGGCAGGCGGCCGAGCGCCTGGGCCACCAGCCCGCTGACGGTGATGAAGTCGTCGTCGGCCAGCTCCACGTCGAAAAGATCCTCGATTTCCTCGACCTTGGCCGCCCCGGAGACGGTGTAATCGGCCGGGCCGTTCTGGACGATCTGGGCCTCCTCGGCGTCGTATTCGTCCTGGATCTCGCCGACGATCACCTCGAAGACGTCCTCCATCGTCACCAGGCCGGAGACGCCGCCGTGCTCGTCGACCACCACGGCCAGCTTCTGCTTGGCTTTTTGGAGTTCCTTGAGGAGGTCGGCCACTTTCATGGATTCGGGCACGAAGAGGAGCGGCCGGACCAGGGGCTCGATCGAGGCCTCGTCGAACTCCTTTTCCGAATAGGCCAGAAGATCCTTGGCCATGACCAATCCATCCACGCCGTCGATCCGGTCGCGGTAGACGGGGATGCGGGAATATTTCTCGACGATGAAAAGATGGCGGAGCTTCTGGATGGTCGCGTCGCGGCGGATGCAGACCATGTCCACCCGCGGGGTCATGACCTCGCGGACGATCGTGTCTCCGAACTCGACCACGTTCCGCAGCAGCGCGTCTTCGCCCTTCTCGATGATGCCTTCTTCCTCGGCCTCGTCGAGGAACGTCTCGATTTCCTCCTCCCCGGCCTCCCGGTCCTCGGGCCCGGCCTCTTCCTCCTTCTGCTCCTCGCGGACTGAGAGCCAGCGGACGAAGGCCAGGACGGGCGCGCTCAAGGAAAGAAAGAGGCGGTAGGACGGGAGGAAGCGGGAGAGGCAGCGGTCCCGCCCGGCGGCGGCCAGAAGGCGGGGAACGATGTCGAAGAAAACGGCGTAAACGACGGCGGAAAAGAGAAAGAGCCCCAGCGGCCGGGTCCGGAAGGCCGGGAAGATCAAAAAGGCGTATACGGCCAGGGCGATGATCAGGATCATCCGCCAGAATTCGACGGCGATCTTGATGTCGTCGTAGCGGTCGAGGATCCGCGTCCGGTCCGGGTGGTTCCGCTCTTCCAGGAAGCCGCTCAGGCCGACCTTGGAATAACCGGAGAGCGTGATGTGGAACAGCGACAGGGCCGAGGCGGCCAGGACGCACAGCCCCAGCCCGGCCCAGGTGATCGTCGAAATCTCCATCGCTTATTCCCCGGGCCCCGCGGGCAGAGGCCCGAATTTTTCCCGCCGGAGAAGCCGGAGCACCCGGGCTTCCTCCTCCTCGTGGCCGGCTTCATGCTCGTACCCGCAGAGATGAAGAAAGCCGTGGATCGCGAGGAAGGCGAGCTCGGCGTCCAGGCTGTGACCGAGGGCGGCCGCTTGCCGCCGGGCCTGGGGAACGGAGATGACGATATCGCCCAGGTGGCGCCGTCCTCCCTCGCCCCGGCCGTCGATGGGGAAGGACAGGACGTCGGTCGTCCGGTCCTTCCGGCGGAATACCCGGTTCAGGCGGCGGACGAAAGCGTCGCCGGCGAAGACGAGGACGACATCGGCGTTTTTCAGCCGGGCCCGGCGAAGCAGCCGCTCGAGCAAGGCCGCGTACCGGTCAGTCCTGATTCGGCTCTTCGACTGGCGGTTGATGATTTCCACCATGGGGGGTCCTCGGGGAAGCCGGCGGTTCGCCGTTCTTGGGGGTTTTTTTCTTGGATTCGAAGTCGAATCCCGGATATTCGATCCGCGGCTGGTAGATGGTTTGGAGGGTCGAGAGGAACGACTGGGCGATCGTTCGGATTTCCCTGAGGGAAAAGGCGCAGTCGTCCAACTGGCCGTCCTGGAAATAATTATCGAAAATGTCGCGGATGACCCGGGCCAGGTGCTCGTCCTTGTGGGACCGGAGGCTGCGCGAGGCGGCCTCGACGGAATCGGCGAGCATCACCAGGGCGGCTTCCCGGGTTTGCGGCGGCGGTCCCGGGTACCGGTAGGTTTCCTCGCCGACATCCTGGATGTCGGGTCCGCATTTTTCCTTGGCTTTCTGGTAGAAGTAGCGGACGATCGAATTGCCGTGGTGCTGTTCGATGATGTCCCGGACCGCCTGCGGCAGGCGCTCCTTCCGGGCGATTTCCAGTCCCTCTTTCACGTGATTGACGATGACCAGCGTGCTGATGCTCGGGGACAGATCCCGGTGGGCGTCGTGTTTGCGGTCCCGGTTTTCGATGAAATACTCGGGCCGCTTGATTTTCCCGATGTCGTGGTACAGGGCCCCGGCCTTGACCAGGAGGGCGTCGAGCCTAACCTTTTCAGCGGCTTTCTCGGCCAGGGTGGAGACGATGAGGGAATGGTGATAGGAGCCTGGAGCCTCGAGGGCCATTTGGCGGAGAATCCCCGATTCGGAGCTGGTCAATTCCAGGAGCTTCGACTGGGTGATGAGCCGGAAAAGACTCTCGAAGATCGGCAGGAAGAGAAAAGCCAGGGCGCCGCTCATCAGTCCGCCCACGACGGACATCATCGTCTCGGCGGCCAGGACGGGGGCCGCGACGACGCGGGGTTGGATGAGAAAAAGGGTGATCACGACGAAAAGATTGACGGGCGTGACGATGAAGAAGCCCGCCCGGAGAGCGTTGGTCCGCTTGGCCCGGCCATAGAACTTGATCCCGTAGATCGCGGCCAGCCCGCCGATCAGGCCGAAGAGCATGAGGTAGAAATCGGCCCCGGTCAGGTATCCGGCGAGCAGGCTGTTGAGAACGACATAGATTAAGGCGACGGCATTGGTCGTGAGAAAGGCGAAGAGAATCGCCCCGAACTGGAACGGAAGGATGAACCGGTACGCCTCGGCGCTGGAAAGAAGGGCGAAGCTTGCATTGGCGGCCGTCGTCGCGCCCAGGAAAAGCCCCAGCTTGTACAGGAGGAGGCTCAAAAAAATCGTCAGCATGATCATCTGGTTGTATTTCCGGGCGGTCGGAAGGGCGTGGAGCGTCCGGAGATAGTACCAGAGCGTCACGAACAGGAGGGCGAAGAGAAAAAAGGCGCCGGTGAAAGAGCCGAGCCAGGCTCCCCGGTCGGCGATCGCCCGGTTGACGGCCGCGATCAGCCGGACGGCGGCCTCGCCGGCTTCGTCGCCCTTCCGGATGATGACCCGCCCCTTCTTGACGGTGAAAAACACGGTTTCGACCGTGGACCAAGCGTTGGTTTTCCGGATTTCCGTTTCGATGCGGTCGAAGGCCATGTTCGGGGCGAGGAAGCCGAACGACAAGCTGAGGAGGAGGCCTTTTTTCCGGGCCGAAAGCTCGAGGGCGTTGACGTCCTCGAGAAGCCGGTTCTTGGCTTCCTTGATTTCGAGGATCTCGGCGGCCTTGACCGTCTTTTCCGACCCGTCCGGAAGCCTCAGGGTCAAGCCGCGCTCCTCCTCCCGGTTGACAAAGAGCTTTTTCGAGAGAATCAGGCCGCCGGCGGACACATTTTCCAGGAGGGTCAGGAGGCTGGCTTCCAGGTCCGGGCCGAATCCTTCCCGGGCCAGGGCCTGGAGGTCGCTGATGGAAAGCTCAAGGCCGAACTTTTCAAGGATGACGCTCCGTAGGGCGGGATAATCCCGGGGCGGCGGCGCGGCGAGCCATTCCCGGCCGTAGACGAAAAATTGATGGATGTGGTCCCCCGCGTTCAGCATCACGTTGGGATCCAGCGTGTAGACGGGAAGAACTGCCTCGACGGCCTCCCGGCGGCGCTGCTCGGTCGTCTCCGTGTCCTCGATCGTCAGGTCGGCCGGGGCGATAAGGTCCTCGCCGGCGATGTCGCCGGGTTCGAGCTCGGAGAGCTGTTTGGACGGAAGGTAGGAAAGGATCGTGGCCAGGACCAGGGCGGACAGGAAAATGAGAAGGAATGGATCCCGGACGATCCGCTTCATGCCCGTCGCCCTCTCCGGCTCGGGCGGGCGCCCGGAGGCCGGGGAACCCGGCGCCTTGAACAGCTTGAGATCCTTGATGGAGACGAGGGGCATGTCAGTCGGAGGAACGGGACTCGGCCTTTTGGTAGGCCTTGATGATTTTCTGGACGAGGGGATGCCGGACGACGTCCTTTTCGTTGAACCGGCAGACGGCGATCTCCTTGAGAGGCGCGAGGACCTTGAGGGCGTGAAGGACGCCCGAATCCCTGGGTTGGGGGAGATCGATTTGGGTGATGTCGGCGGTCACGACGACCTTGGAATCGAATCCGGCCCGGGTCAGGAACATCTTCATCTGCGGCCGGGTGGTGTTCTGGGCTTCGTCGAGGATGACAAACGCCGCGTTCAAAGTCCGGCCGCGCATGTAGGCCAGGGGGGCGATCTCGATGATGTTCTTGTCGATCAGCCGCTGGGCCTGGTCGACCGAAACCAGGTCGAACAGCGCGTCGTAGAGCGGCCGAAGATAGGGATTGACCTTTTGGATCATGTCGCCGGGCAGGAAGCCCAGGCGCTCGCCGGCCTCGACGGCCGGCCGGGTCAGGATGATCCGGCTGACGACCTTGTTCTGCAGGAACGTCAGGGCCATGGCCATGGCTAAATAGGTTTTTCCCGTTCCGGCCGGCCCGACGCCGAAGACCAGGTCATGGGTCCGGATGGATTGAATGTATTCCTGCTGGTTGAGACTCTTGGGGGAGACGGATTTGCGGGCGAAGCTCAAGGGCTCGGCCGGGTAATAGTCCTCCACCGGCTTGGTCCGCCCCTGTTCCAGCAGATCGAGGATGATCTGGAAGTCTTCCTCCTTGAGGTCGTGTCCCTTCTCCTCGAGCTGGCGAATCCGGTCGAAATAGAAACGGGCGAATTCGACCTTGTCGGGCGGTCCGCCGATGTTGAGGGAATCCCCCCGGATGTTCAGCTCGACGCCCAGGCGGGATTCGATTTTTTTCAGATTGCGGTCGAGAACGCCGATAAACACACTTTTCCGCACAAACGGATGGGTGATTTGTTCCATATCAAGGGCGCGTAAAGCTGCAGTCGTCCACGGGAATCCATTATCCAGCCCTCCGTCCCCCTTGTCAAGGACGTGAACTCGTCCAGTAGATTAGTGACACTTAGCTTTATTATGCTCCATTAGCCAGTTTTGATAAAACTCATAGGGGGTTAGATATCCAAGAGACTGATGGGGGCGGATATAGTTATAAGTCTTATTCCATTCCTCCAGTTGACGATTATGGCCTTCCAACTGATTTTCGATATCTTCCACCTCATAAAATTCTTCTCGATATGTCCGGTTGGATCGCTCGACGCACCCCTGCAGCTTGGGCGACCTCGGAGGAATCACGAACAGCCGGATTCGGCGCTGTCGGCACGCCTCCTCGAAGTTTTTCATAAACTCGGATCCGCCGTCGATTTGGATCGCCCGGATGAAAAACGGAAACTTCTTTTCCATGTATTCCAGGAAGGCCGCAGCCGTGTTGCTGGTCGCTCTTCGATAAGCCCGGCAGCTATCCCACCGGGAGATGGCGTCCCGGGCGCTGAACTCCAGATAATCCATCGACTCCTGTTCCCCGTCCGCTCCGCGCTGAGCGGCCCCTTATCGACGAGAAGTTAGAGGACCTCTTTGTTCAAACAACGTACCGGAAGCTTATCAGAGAAGATGCCGAAACCGACCTCTTGGCCTGTCAACGAACGATAACTCCGCGCACCCCATCGCCCTCTCGGACGAAGGCATCGCCAAGTTCGATGGCGAGCTTCCTAATATGAACTCGTGCCGCTTTGGAGAGATGAGGATGAATATCAATTAACCTTGCCGAATCCCGGCCGGCGAAATGCGACGGTTCGAGCGACAGGCTTTGGAATTGACGATTCCGACAGAGCGGAAAAAATCATTAGATTTTGAATCCGACGCCGATGGAAATGACTGTCATCGGATTGTTGTCAAGTCCCCAAAAATCTCCAGCTTTAAAATTTTCATTAACGACTCGGTATGTTGTTTGATCCGGCAAGAGAAATGTTCTCTGCATGAAAACATCACCTTGAAGGGTGATTTCAAATAACCGCGCAGAGATATCGAGAAAGAAATTGTCAAATGCGATTCTTGTGCCTGCCCGGAAGCCGAAGTTTGTCTGATGCAGGTTTCCGAAAGCAGACGCACCGGTTTGTAAGCGACCCGATATTCTCCGACCGAACGAGTCCAATATGATGTTGAGGTCGGCGCCGGCGATGACGGAAACGTTCAATCTGGCAGTCGAAAGGATCGAATAGCCCAACCCCAGGGACACGGGAATCATTGAGAGCTTATCATTTTGTAAAACGTCTTCATCAAATTCATTGGGCAAGTCGATACGCTGTTTGAATGTTCTTGGAAAAATATATTCAACGCCCAGATTCACGAACATGTTGCGGGTTATGTCATAGCTGGCCTCCAGGCGCATTGCCGGAGAAGGGCCGTTTAACGACTTATGGCTGTTGCTAATTGCCGGTTCGATATATGCCTCTTCAAGCGGCCGCACGATATTGGAAGCGAAATAGGATGTGCCTGCCGAGAAACGCCAGGATAGCCTGTTGTTTTCCTCTGGCAATGCATAATGGCTGTAAAACAATACTGATAATCCAAAAAACACCATTGATCTAATAGGTCTCATTTATTAAGCCCTCCTTTCATTTTTTGAGGTGCAAAAAGCATGCCAAGGAATTCCTGGTCTTGATGTGTTTCGTCGATGAAATGATAGGAATTTCCTTTTATCAGAAGCCCCCGACGATATTCCCGGTCTCGTCATGAAATCCCCTCTTTCCCTCCGAAATAGGATAATTTAGCGCAGGAGGACTGTCAAGTCCTGAACTCGTCCAGTGCCGCCCGGCACCGACGGATGAACGCGCCCACGGACTCGAGGCCGCCGATGCTTCGGACCTCGATCAGCCGGCTGCCGATGACGACGGCTTCGACCATCCCTTTCAGAAGCGCCGCCTGCTCGGGCGAGGAAACGCCGAATCCGGCAACTGCCGGCAGGCGTGAGGCCGTTTTCACCCGGCGGATGAAGTCCAGTCCCCGGTCTTCGATCCGGGCGGAGGCGCCCGTCGTCCCGACGCGAAGGGTTGCGTAGAGAAATCCCGAGGCTTCACCGACCGCGGCCTCGAGCCGGCCGGGGCTCATGCCGGGTGAGACCGGACGGACGAGGTGGATGCCCCGGCGTCCGAACGCTTTTCTCAATCCCGGAAGCCGCTCGTCCCAGGGTAGGTCGGGGATGATCGCCGCTCCCGCGCCGGATTCGCCGCAGCGGGAGGCAAACCTTTCGAAGCCCATGCGGAACGGGATGTTCCCGTAAGACATGACCGTCATCGGAATCAGAATTTTTTCCCGGATTCGTTCCATCAAGCGGAACGCATCCTCCGGCCGGGCGCCTCGCTCGAGCGCCCGGCGATTGGCGGCCATGACGGCCGGGCCGTCGGCCAGGGGATCGGAGAAGGGAATTTGGATTTCAAGCAGGTCGGCCCCGTTTCGAGCCAGGACGAGGGCCAAGTCGAGACTGCCGTCCGGGTCCGGGTCTCCGGCCACGAGATGAGCCATCAGGAGAGTGGAACGGGATGCTTTGAATAGGTCGTCAAGCGGTTGGGACATGGCCGGCCTCGCGGGAGAGAAAATCGATCCAGGGTTCTTTTTCCAATGCCCGGGCGGTGATGAACAGGTCTTTATCGCCGCGGCCGGACAGGTTGATCACCATCAGCCTTTCGGGGGGAAGGGTTCGGGCCAGGCGGAGGCCGTAGGCCGCGGCATGGGCCGATTCCAGGGCGGGGATTATGCCCTCGAGCCGGGCCAGAAGCTCGAATCCTTCCAGGGCTTCGCCGTCCCGGACCGAGACGAATTCGACCCGGCCGCGTCGGCGAAGGTCGGCCAGCTCGGGGCTGATTCCGGCATAATCGAGGCCGGCGCTCAGGGAATGGGTGGGCAGGACCTGGCCGTCGTCGTCCTGAAGGAAGACGGATTTATAACCCTGGACGATGCCGATTCGGCCGTTCGGTCCGAAGCGGACCGCGTGTTCTCCGGGTTCCGATCCCCGTCCGCCCGCCTCAACCCCGATGCATCGAACCTCTCTCCGATCCAGAAAAGGGTGGAAGAGGCCGAGCGAGTTGGATCCTCCCCCGACGCAAGCCACCAAAACATCCGGTACCCTCTTTTCCGCCTTCAGGATCTGCCGCTTCACTTCCCGGCCGATCACCGATTGGAAGTGCCGGACCATCAACGGATAGGGGAAGGGGCCCAGGGCGGACCCGAGCAGGTAATGGGTATCGGCCTGGTTTTCAATCCAAAACTTCAAGGCCGCGTTCACCGCATCCTTCAGAGTCCGGCCGCCGTCGAGGACGGAAATCACTTCGGCCCCCATCCGGCGCATGAAGAACACGTTGGGGAATTGCCGGTCCATGTCGGTTTTGCCCATGAAGATCCGGGCTTTCAGGCCGAACCGGGCGGCCGCGGCCGCGACGGCCAGTCCGTGCTGGCCGGCGCCCGTCTCGGCGACGAGGCGCGCTTTTCCCATTTTTCGGGCCAGGAGAGACTGGCCGAGGACGTTATTGATCTTGTGAGCCCCGGTGTGGGCCAGACCCTCCATTTTCAGATAGATGCGGCATCCGCCGCCCGCCCGGCTCAGGTTCGGGGCGAAATAGAGGGGAGTCGGCCGCCCGGCGTAATCGCGAAGAAGGCCGTCGAGTTCGTTTCGGAATTCCGCGTCGCGGCGGAAATGGAAGAAGGCTTCTTCGAGCTCCGCCAGAGCCGGGACGAGCATTTCCGGAACGAATCGTCCTCCATAGGGGCCGAAATATCGGCGCCGTTCATGATGGCTCATGGTTGTTTCCTTTCAAAAGTCCGAAGAACCGCCTCATCCGGGCCGGATTCTTGATCCCCGGGCGGTCTTCGAGCGAGCTGCTGAGGTCGAGACCGTAAGGCCGATACGCGAGGATTTCGGCCAGGTTTTCCTCCGAGATTCCGCCGGCGATCATGATCCGCCGCCCGAGCTTCGAGGCGGCGGAGAGAATATCTTGGGAAACGCGGACTCCCGCGCCACCCCGGACGCCGGGGGCGCGCCCGTCCAACAGGATGACCGCCCCCGGGTAGGCGGCCGCAGGATCCAGGCCGGAGGCGGTTTCCGGCCGAAGGGCTTTCCAATACGGCAGGCCGAGGGACCGGCAATAATCCGGCGATTCCTCGCCGTGCAGCTGGACGATATTAAGCCGGCAGAGTCGGAAGACCTCCCGGATCCGTGCGGGTTGTTCATTGACGAATACTCCGACTCGCTCGAGGCTCTCGGGCATTCCCTCGGGATTCAATTCCCGGGCGGCATCCTCCGGCCGGATATAACGGGCCGAATCCGGAACGAAGACGAAGCCGGCGAAATCCGCCCCCATCTCAGCCGCCAGGACGAGGTCTTCTCTCCGGGTCAAGCCGCAAATTTTAATCTTGGCCATCGAGAAGCTCCCGCAGGGCCCGGACGGGATCGTCCGCCCGGACCAAATGCTCGCCCACCAGGATCCCGGCGAAGCCGGCCTCCTTGAAAGCGCGAACCTGTCCGGGTCCGTTGATCCCGGATTCGGCGATCACCGGAATTCCCGGCGGCACGGAGGGACGTAGCTCGAGGCCCCGGCGCCAGTCCACGGAAAAATCGTTCAGGTCGCGGTTGTTGATCCCGAGGAAATCGGGATGAACGGCCAGGGCCCGGTCCAGCTCGTTCGGGCTGTGGATTTCCAGCAAGACGCCCAATCCAAGCTGTCCCGCCGTTTCCCGCATCTCCGCAAGCGAGCCGCCGGTAAGGCAGGCGGCGATGAGCAGGATGAAATCGGCCCCCAGGGCGAGGGATTCATACACCTGGCAGGGATGGATGAGAAAATCCTTGCGCAGGACCGGGAGCCGGACGCGGGCCTTAACCCGGGGCAGAAAATCCTTCCGGCCGAAGAAACGGCGGGATTCGGTCACCACGGACACGGCCGCGGCCCCGGCCGCCTCGTACTCCCCGGCCAGCGCGGCCGGATCGAGCTCGGAGCGGATGAGCCCCCGGGAGGGAGAGCCCTTTTTCACCTCGGCGATCAGGAAAAAATCCCGGGCGGCCAGGGAGGTCCAGGCGCCCGGCCCGGGCCGGCTTTTAACCGGATAACGATCGGGATCGAATCGCCGGATATTCTCCCGCTCCGCCTCCCGCGTTTCCCGGATGAGGATTTCGAGGATGGTTTCCACGTCAGCACCCCGTGGCGGCGATCAACTCATCGAGCTTCCGCCGGGCGGCGCCGGTGTCGATCGCTTTTTCGGCCGCGGCGGCGGCCTCGGCCGGGCCGGGTTGAAGGCCGGCAAGGTAAATGACCGCGGCGGCGTTCATCACGGCCGCGTTCCGTTTCGGTCCCCTCTCCCCGTCGAGGATGCGGAGGGCGATCTCGGTGTTGATTTTGAGGCTTCCTCCCTTGAGATCGCTTTCCCGGCAGGGTTCGAATCCGAAATCCCGGGGGTGGATATCCAGGAGGCGGATCCAACCGTCCCGGATTTCCGCCGCCCGCGTCAAACCGCCGAGCGTGATTTCGTCCAGCCCGTCGAACCCGTGGACAACCAAGGCTCTGGACGTTCCGAGACGGGCCAGGGTTTCGGCGATCCGGGGAACGAGGTCCTCGGAGTAGACGCCGATGAGCTGGCGGTCGGCCCCGGCCGGATTGGCCAACGGCCCAAGGATGTTGAAAATCGTCCGGATGCCCAGGTCGAGCCTGACCGGAACGGCGTGCTTCATCGAGGCATGGAACTTGGGCGCGAAGAGAAAGGCCAGTCCGATTTCGCGAAGGGCTTTTTCCATGACCTCGGCCGGGGCGGCGATATTGACGCCCAGGGCTTCGACAAGGTCGGCCGACCCGCACCGGGAGGTGATGGAGCGGTTTCCGTGCTTGGCCACGGTCGCGCCCGCCCCGGCGGCGATAAAAGCGGCGCAGGTGGAGATGTTGAACGTCCCGCTCCCGTCGCCTCCCGTTCCGCAGGTATCGATTACCGGGCGGCCTTCGGGTTTCCGGACGGGCGCGGCTTTCCGGCGCAGGGCGCGGGCGAATCCGCCGATCTCGGAGACCGATTCTCCCTTGCCGGCCAGGGCGGTCAAAAGGCCGGCGATTTGGGCGGGAGTCGCATTTCCGGAGGCGATTTCCTCCATCAACGTTTCGGCCTCTCCCATCTCCAGATCTTGGCCGGCGGACGCCTTGCGGATGGCCGCCCGGATCAGGGACGGACGGGGCCGGGGATTGAGGAAATTGGCCAGGATTTCGATTCCCCTGTCCGTGCCGATGGATTCGGGATGAAACTGGACGCCGTCGAGGCTCCAGCGCTTGTGGCGGATGCCCATGATTTCCCCGTCCTCGGTCCAAGCCGAAACATCGAGCTCGGAGGGGAGCGAGCTCCGGTCGACGGCCAGGGAATGATAGCGGATCGCCCGAAACGGATTTTTCATCCCGCTGAAGATCCCCTTGCCGTCATGATAGATTTCGCTCTCCTTGCCGTGGCAGAGCGCCGCCGCCCGGACGATGGACCCGCCGAGAGCGGCTCCGATCGCCTGGTGGCCGAGGCAGATCCCGAGGATCGGAATTTTCCCCTGGAACGCCCGGACGGCCTCCATCGAAATCCCGGCGTTTTCGGGCCGGCCGGGCCCGGGCGAGATGATCAGGTGGCTGGGCCGGAGGCGGTCGATCTCCTCGGCCGTGACGGCGTTGTTCCGGCGGACCTCGACCTCATGCCCCAGCCTGCGGACGTATTGAAAGATGTTGTAGGTGAACGAATCGAAGTTGTCGAGAAGAAGGATCATGTCAGTCTCCCTCGGCCCCGGCCCGTTCGATCGCGGCAAACAGGGCCTCGGCCTTGTGTTCCGTCTCCCGGAATTCGTTCTCGGGTACCGAATCGGCGACGATGCCGGCCCCGGCCCGAAAGAACGCCGTCCGTCCTTTTTTGAGGATGGTCCGGATGGTGATGCATGAATCGAAGTTCCCGTTGAAACCCAGGTTGAAGACCATGCCTCCGTAGAAGTCGCGGCGGCGGCCTTCGAGCTCGGAGATGATCTCCATCGCCCGGATCTTGGGCGCGCCGCTCAGGGTTCCGGCTGGAAAAACAGCCCGGATGACATCGAAGACGTCCCGGGACTCGTCCATCTCCGCTTTCACGGAAGAGACGAGGTGCATGACATGGGAGTAGCGCTCGACGGCCATGTAATCGACCACATCGACGCTGCCGGGACGGGCGACCCGCCCGAGGTCGTTTCTGGCCAGGTCGACGAGCATGATATGTTCGGCCTTTTCCTTGGCGTCGGCCAGGAGCTCCTTGGCGAGTCGATCGTCCTCGGCCACCGTCCCGCCCCGAGGCCTGGTTCCGGCCAAGGGCTTGACCAGCATTTCCCGGCCTTGCACCCTGACCATGACCTCGGGAGATGAGCCGGTCAGGGCGAAGGCGCCGAAATCGAGGAAAAAGAGATAGGGGGAGGGATTGATCATCCGGAGCGCCCGGTAAACGGCGAAGGGATGCGCGTCCGTGTCTACGGAAAACGCGCGGGAGAGAACGACCTGGTAGGCGTCGCCGGCCCGGATCAGGTCTTGGCAGGTCAGGACGTTGCGGAGGAACTCGTCCCTGTCGGTATCCAGCCGGAGGACCGGCCTCTTCTTCCGGACGGGCCGCGGCTGGGCCGGAATCCGACCGGCCAGAAGACTTTCCATGGCCCCGATGCGGTCCGCGGCGGCGGCATAATCATTTTCCGGGTCTTGTCCCGGAAAAACCGAGGCGATGATGAAGATCGAACGCTTCACCGAATCGTAGACCAGGACCATTTCGGGAACGACCAGGCAGGCGTCCGGGATCGGCCCGTCTGCCCCCGCCGCTGGGATATTTTCGAAGTATCCGACGGTTTCATAACCGAGATACCCGATTCCTCCGCCCCAAAAAGGGGGGAGATGTTCATAGCGGGGGGCTTTCAACCCGGCAAAAAAACGCCGCACTTCCTCCAGGGGGTCGGGCAGGGATTTTTCCGTCACGGATTCCCTCCCGTTGCCGTTCGGTCCGCGGACCTCGACCTTCCGCCCGGTGACGGTGATCCCGCATTTTCGACCGCAGGCGATGATGGAAAAGCGTCCGACGTGCTCTCCGCGCTCGATCGATTCGAGCAGAAACAGGCCCCGGCTTTTGAGAAACAGGGAGAGAGGGGTTTCGAAATCGGCCGGGATTTCCTTGCTGACGGGAACGACGGAATATTCCGCGGCGTCCCGCAAAAATGCTTTTTTTTCGGGAATGAGCATAAGGGTCCTCCTTTGGAATCGGAAAAAATAACCGGAAAGAAGAAAGCGGGAAAATATTTATGGGCGGGAAGCCGCCCATCGACGCCCCCGGCCGGAGCGGTTCGTCCAGACCCGGGGGATCCGCTGTTCCAGGAGGAGCAGGTCGGCGAAAACAACGGCCGCGGCCGCCTCGACGATGACCGGGAGCCTCAAGGCGAAGCAGGCGTCATGCCGGCCGCCGATGCGCAGGGAGACCGTCCGGCCGGTTTTCCGGTCGAGGGTTTCCTGCCGGAGGCCGATGGACGCGGGCGGCCGGGCCGCCACGCGGAAGCAGACCGGGTTGCCGTTGCTGATCCCGCCGTTGATTCCGCCGGCGTTGTTGGTCCGGGTCTTGCCGTCGGAGGCGATCAAGGGGTCGTTGAAATCCCTCCCGCGCATCGAGGCGGCGGCGAATCCGCGGCCGAATTCGACTCCCTTGATTCCCGGAACGGCGAACAGGATATGGGCCAGCAGCGATTCCAGCGAGTCGAAAAACGGCTCTCCCAGCCCCGGCGGGACGGGGGCAGCCGTGCATTCGACCAGTCCGCCGATCGAATTGCGCTCCCGGGCGGCCTGGGACGCGGCCGCGGCGGCGTCCGCCTCTCCTCCGGCCGAGACCAGTCGGGCGGAAATCCGCATCGGCCGAACGAGCTTCTTGGCCGCGACGCCGGCCGCGACAAGTCCGAGAGTCAACCGTCCGGAAAAATGACCTCCGCCGCGAAGATCCTGGTTTTCGCCGAATTTGACCCCGGCGGCAAAATCGGCCTGCCCGGGACGGGGAACCCGGCGGAAGCGGGCATAATCGCCGGAACGGGTATCCGCGTTGGCGAAACTGACGACGACCGGAGCGCCCGTCGTCCTGTTCCGGCAGACGCCGCTCAGGATCTCGGGGATGTCGGTTTCGCGGCGGGCGGTGGTGCCAGGGGCGCCGCTTTTCCGGCGCGCGAGATCCGGCCGGAAATCCTCCGGACGAAGGGGAAGACCGGCCGGACAGCCGTCGAGGACGACGCCGACGGCGGGTCCGTGGGACTCGCCGAAAAGATGAAGGCGGAAAACGCGACCGAAGCTATTCATGGATGTCTCCTCCGAGTCGTCTCAAGTCTTGAAAAAACAGGGGATAGGATTTTGCGACGCAGGCGCCGCCCGATAGGCGGACCGGCTCGCGTGCGCCGAGCGCGGCGATGGCGGCGGCCATGGCGATCCGGTGGTCTCCATGGGCGTCGATTTCGCCGCCGCCGAGGCTCGTTCCGCGGATTTCCATCCAGTCTCCGTCGCGCCGGATGTCTCCGCCGATCCGGCCGAGCTCCCGGACAAGGACTGTGGCCCGGTCGCTTTCCTTATGGGCCAACCGGGACGCGCCCTTGATCCGGGTCGTACCCGGGCAACGGCAGGCCAGGGCGGCCAGGGCCGGGAACAAATCGGGCGAATCGGCGGCGTCGAAGACAAAGCTCCGGAGCCTGCCCGGCTCCACGGTCAAGGTGTTCCCCTCCCAGGAAAGCCGGGCTCCGCAAGCGTCCAGCGCTTCGAGCATTTTGACATCGGCTTGGCGGGAATCGCGGCGGAGGCCGCGGACGGAGATTTTCCCGTCGACCGCGGCGGCCGCGAGCCAGGCCGAAGCCCCGCTCCAGTCCCCTTCGATTTCGATATCAGCCGGGCGGAAGGATTGGCCGGCTTCGACCCGGAAAGTCCGGTAGGATTCGTGATCGACGCGGACGCCGAATCCCCGGAGGACCTCGAGGGTCAGGTCGACGTAAGGCCGGCTTTTCAAATCGGAAATCTGAAGCAGGCTTGACCTTTCGGCTTTTGGCAGGGCGGTCAGAAGCCCGGAGAGGAATTGGGAGCTGACCGAGCCGTCCACGTCCGCCTCGCCGCCGCGAAGCGGTCCCCGAACCTCGAGCGGCGGAAATCCTCCGTCGGTCCGGACGACGACCCCGAGCCGGCGCAGGGGAGCTTCGATCATGCCCATCGGTCTTTGGCGCAGCGACCCCCGGGCCGAAAGCACGATGGCCCGGCTCGAAAGCGCGGCGACGGCCGAAAACAGGCGGAGGCAAAGACCGGCTTCGCCGCAATCGATGTCCGGCATCCGGGGATTGAAACCGCCCCGGATTCGGATGTCCGGCCCGGAATCTTCGACCTCGGCGCCCAGGGCCCGGACCGCCCGGAGGGATGCTTGGGCGTCGTCACAAAGGCTCGGACGGCGAAGGACGGATGTCCCCTCGGCCAGGAGCGCGGCGGCCGCGGCCCTCTGCATGTGGCTTTTCGAGGGCGGAGCGTCCACGGCCCCTTCAAGGCGCGAGGAACGGATCGATTTCGCTTCGGATGTCATCGGCGGTCTCCTGGACATGTTTGATGTTGAAAGCGACAAGGTCGGCCGTCAGGGCGTAGGCGGTTTTTCTTTCGGTAAACAGCCGGAGGAGGTCCTCCCGGCGATCTTGCCAGAGAGGCCTGCTTCCGTTTTTTATTCGCTCGGCCGTCCGGGCGAGCGGCGTATAGAGCCAGACCACCCAACCGTGACGTTTCATCTCCGCCCGGGAGGCGGGATCGCAAACCGCGCCGCCGCCGCAGGACAAAACCAGCGATTCGACGCCGGTGAACCGGCCGACGGCTTCCCGTTCCAGGGCCCGGAAGCGGGCTTCTCCCCGGCGGGCGAAAATTTCGGACACGGTCATTTGTTCCCGCTCCTCGATCCACTCGTCGGTGTCGAGAAAAGCGTAGCTCAGGCTTTCGGCCAGGCGCCGGCCGATTGTCGTTTTTCCGGAACCCATGAACCCGACCAGGACGATCCCTTTCTTTTTCTCCGGGACGCGGGCCGAAAGACCGGGAAGAAAATCCTCTTCGGGCAGGGGCGCCTCTTCCGGCCGGAGGCCGTTCATCAGAAGGAAAGCCGCGACTCCTTGACGGAGAAGCCATTCCGTTCCCGGGATGTAGCGGCATCCCCGGTCGCGGGCGGCGGCTTCCAGGGGCGCGTTCCGGTAATCGGCGTCGAGGATCGTCGTTCCCGGCCGGAGCCGATCGATCGGAAAAAGCGCCGGAGAGGCGGGGATCGTATTGATGAGCAGGCGAAGGCCGGACAGGGCCGCCGGCAGCTCCTCCCAGGGAAGCGAGGCGCATCCCATGGATTCGGCCAGTAATTCCGTTTTTTCCTTCCCTCGATTGATGACCGTGACGAAGGCGTTTTCCGCTTGCATCGCCCGGACCGCGGCCCGGCCGGCTCCTCCGGCGCCCAGGACGAGAACTCGTTCGCGGCGAAGGGGGATTCCGGATTTTTTCAGGGCTTCGGCGATTCCCCGGGTATCGGTATTGAACCCGCGGAGACCGCCGGTCCCGGCCAGGATGGTGTTGACGGCGCCGGTCGAAACCGCCGAGTCGTCCAACCGGTCCAGCAATGGAAACAGCGATTCCTTAAACGGGGAGGTGGCGTTCATCCCCTTGAATCCTGCTTCCCGCATGAGCGTCAGAATGTCTTCCGGCCCGTCGGCCCTGACCCTGAGATAAGCGGCGTCGACGCCAAAGCGGGCGTAAAGCGCCCGGTGAATTTCCGGGCTCAAGCTGTGAAGGATGGGACGCCCGGCCACGCCGAAGAGCTTCATGATGTCCTCCCCTGAAGAAGGAGCTCGACGGCTTTCATGGACTTTCTGTCGAGTTGGCCCGGAGCGGTTTCCCGGCCTTTCCCAGCCGCGGCGAAGGTGAAGGGCGCGCCTAAAAGCGTTGCGGCGACCCGGGTCCAGCTTCCCGCGGGCCCCATGGCGAAGGCGAGCAGAGATTTCCCCCTTTCGTCCTTCCGGTCGTAGAGAGAGACGAGCCGGGCGCAGTCTGAGGGCGTTCGGGCCAGGCAGGCGATTTTCACGACGTCGGCCCCGGCCCGGACGTACTGGTCGATGACCCGTTCCATCAGGCTTCGGGAGGGCGTTCCTCGAAAATCATGATAGGAAAAGATCAGCCGGCACCCGGCCCGGCGGGCTTCAGCTTTGATGTAATCCCGGAATCCGGGGGATTCCCGTCCGTCGACATCGACATATGAGGCTCCGGCAGAGACGGCCTCCGCGAGCCGTTCCCTGCGGATAGGATTCGAAAGCCGTCCGGGACGGCAGGCGGCGATCAGCGTTTTCGGCCGGGAAAAAATTTTTCGGATTTCCACCGCGGAAAAGGAATTCAGGTCGAGGCGGATCTCAGCGCAGTCGACCGTTCGCAAGAGACGGAGGCAAGCGGAGAAAGACGTTTTACCCACGCTGACACAGATCATGGAATCCTCTCTCCATTTCCTCCCGACCGACGCCGGCGACGACTGCTTTTCCCAGGCGTTCCAGCAAGACAAGATCGACCCGGTTCCCTGCCTTTTTCTTGTCCTGGAGAAGGGCTTGGCGGATGTCCGGCCAGGCGCCGTGCGGACGAACGGGGAGGCCGAACCGTTCGATGAGCCGGATCAGCCGGTCGGCGTCCCTTTCGGCCAATCCGCTCCGGCGCACCGAAAGCCGGGCCGCGGCGGCCATGCCGATGGAGACGGCTTCGCCGTGGCGGATTCCGGACGCCCGCTCCAGGGCATGGCCGAGGGTGTGGCCGAAATTGAGCACCCGCCGGCGGCCCGCTTCCAGCTCGTCTGCGACGACGATGTCCGTTTTCACCCGGACGGCCGCGACGACGGCGCATCTCACGGCTTCGCGATCCCTTTCGAGAAGACGGTCGGCGTTTTTCTCCAGGAACCTGAACAATTCGATATCGGCGACGGCGGCGGCCTTGATCACTTCCGCCAGGCCGCATGTCCATTCCCGGCGGGGGAGCGTCTCGAGAAATTCGGGGGAGGAAAAGACGAACCGCGGCTGGGCCGTCGTGCCGATCAGGTTTTTATATCCGAGAAAATTGGAGCCGTTCTTGCCGCCGATCGCGGCGTCGACCTGGGCCAAGAGAGTCGTGGGAACGAAGGCAAAGGGAAGGCCGCGCATGAACGTCGCCGCGGCGAATCCCGCCAGATCGCAGACGATCCCGCCGCCGACGGCCACGACCAGCGAGGAGCGGTCCAGGCCGTGATCGAGGAAGGACAGGTAGAGGCGCCGGACCGAGGCCTGGGTTTTCCGCTTTTCTCCTCGAGGAAGGGTGATCCGGGGGAATCGAGCCGGGAGACTTCGGCCGTGGAGCGACTCGACGACGGGATCGCAGACGAAAAGGACTTTCCCTGAACCGGGAAGCCATGCGGGGAGTCGGGCGATTTTCGCTCCCAGGATGATCCGGCTTCGGCGGGGCGGGGGAGAAAACTCAAGGTCAAGGATCTCAGTCGGCATCGAGTCCTCCTTGTTCTAACATGAAGCTCCTCAGGGACCGGATTTTCCCGGCCAGCGTCCGGAACTCTCCCGTCGAAAGCGTCTGGTCCCTGTCGCTGACCGCTTCTTCGGGCCGATAATGGACTTCGAGCATCAGACCGTCGGCCCCGGCGGCCGTCGCCGCCAGGCTCATGGCCGGAATGAGGCTGGATTTTCCCGTGCCGTGGGACGGGTCGACAATCACCGGAAGATGGGAGATTTCCCGGACGGCGGGAACCATGCTCAAGTCCAGGGTGTTTCGGGTGTAGGTTTCGAAGGTCCGGATCCCCCGCTCGCAAAGGATGACCCGGGGATTTCCTTCGGCCAGGATGTACTCGGCGCAATTCAGCCATTCGGCCAAGGTGGAATGGAACCCGCGCTTGAGAAGGACCGGGCGGCCGCTTTTCCCCGTTTCCTTGAGGAGGGAGAAATTCTGCATGTTGCGGGCTCCGATCTGGAGGACGTCGGCGTATTCGCCGACCCAGCCGGCGTCCCGAGGATCGATCACCTCGGTGACGACGGGCAATCCCGTTTCCTCCCTGGCCTTGGCCAGGATTTGCAGTCCCCGGAGGCCCAATCCCTGGAAGGAGTAAGGGGAGCTTCTAGGCTTGAACGCCCCGCCCCGGAGCATGTCGGCCCCGGCTTCCTTCACCTCCCGAGCCGTCGTGATCGTCTGAGTCTCGTTTTCGACCGCGCAGGGTCCGGCGATCAGGAGGAAATCCTTCCCGACCTCGACCGGCCCGACCGGAATGCGGGTTCTTCGGCCGACGGTCCGGGCCAGGCCGTAAAGATTCGCGCTGTTCATGGGTCCTCCTCATCGGGATTTCTCCGGGGGCAAAACGGAATGCGGCCCGGATTGAAAAAAGGGGTGGGTGGGGGTGTGAGTCTTTAGGCGGCGGGGACCGCCCAGAAATAGAAGAAAGAGAAAGCGGCGGCGCACGGGCGCATATCGAGTCCGGTTCCGCCGTCAAAAATCATGGCGGCTTTTTATCATGGTCCGGCCGGGGTTGTCAAATCGAGCGGGCCGGCGCTTTTTCTTGACTTGGACGGGGCCAACGAGGAAAATGTCCCCTCCGGGCCGGAGGACCCGCCCGTCATGGCTTATGATTTCATCTTCAAGCCGTTCGAAAACATGTCGCCCGAGGATTACGCCGCGGTCGGATTCAAGTCGGGGCTGGAGATCCACCAGCAGCTTCTGACCGGCCGGAAGCTGTTCTGCCGCTGCCCCGCCGGCCGCTATAGCGACGTCTATCACGCCGAAATCCTCCGCCACATGCGCCCCACCCTCTCCGAGCTCGGCGAGTACGACGGCACGGCCTTGATGGAATTCAAGACCAAGAAAGAAATCATCTACCGGATCAACCGGGAGAGCGTCTGCACCTACGAGATGGACGACACGCCGCCGTTCATGATCAACGAGGAGGCCTTGGACATCGCCCTGGCGATCGCCATGCTCTACGACTGCGTCATGGTCGACGAGCTCCACATCGCCCGGAAACAATACCTGGACGGGAGCATCCCGACGGGCTTTCAGCGGACGACGATCGTCGGCGTGGACGGGCGGATCGATTTCAACGGCCGGGACATCCGGATCGTCCAGCTGGGACTCGAGGAGGACGCCTGCCGGGAGGTCAGCGACATCGGCCACCGCCGGGTCTACAAAACGGACCGCCTGGGGATGCCCCTGATCGAAACGGTCACCGGCCCCGACATGCGGACTCCCCAGGAAGCGGCCGCGGTCGCCCAGATTCTCCGCCGGATCGTCCGGTCCACCGGCCGCGTCCGGACGGGGATCGGGGCGGGCCGGGAGGACGTCAACGTCAGCGTAACCGGCGGGACGCGGGTCGAGATCAAGGGAGTCCCCCGGATTCCCCGGATTCCCCGCTTGACTTACCATGAGGCCATGCGCCAATGGAACCTTCTCCGGCTGCGGGAGGAGCTCGTCCGGCGGAGCGTGACGACGGCTTCCTTCGCCTCTTCCATCGAGGACGTGACCAAGCCGCTCAAGCGGACGCGCTATACGCCGATCGAGGCCGCGGTCAAGGCCGGGATGATCGTTTGTGGAGTCCGCCTCAACGGCTTCGCCGGCCTTCTCCGCTGGCCGACGCAGACGGATACATATTTCAGCCAGGAAATCTCCGACCGGGTCCGGGTCATCGCCTGCTTGACGGTGCTTCCCAACATCCTCCACTCCGACAGCCCCGGGGAATCGCTGTCCAGCTCGGAGTGGACGGCGGTGAAGAAGGCGCTCGGGGCCCGGGACGAGGACGCCGTGGTCGTGGTCTGGGGAGGGGAGGCCGACGCCCGCCTCGGGGCCCAGGAAATCGCTGCCCGGGCCCGGGAGGCGACGATCGGCGTGCCTTCCGAGACGCGCCAGGCCCTTCCCGACGACACGAACGGTTTCGAGCGCATCCTTCCCGGGCCCGACCGGATGTACCCGGACACCGACCTTCCGCCTAAAAAGATCGGTCCGGGGCGGCTCAAGGCGATCCGGGCCTCGCTTCCGCCCTCCGTCCAGGAGCGGGAGCGGTGGTATCGGCGGCTCGAGGTGCCGGCTGATGTCGTCGAATGTCTTTCCTTTTCGCCGGCCGCCCGGTTGTTCGAAACCGCGGTCAAGGAACACGCGGTCGATCCGAAAACCGCGGCCGTGATTCTCATCCAGTATCCCAAGCGCCTGAAGCGCAAGGGCTTGCCTCCCTTGCCGCCGGATGCGCCGGCGTTCGCGGAAATTTTCGAGGCCCTGGCCGAAAAACGCCTTTTCCGGGAGGGCGTGCTGCCGCTCCTGGAAGCCTCCCTGGCCCAAGGAAAGCCCGTTTCAGACCTGCTGCCGGCCGCCGGCCGTCCGGGCGACTTGGAGAAAGACGCCCTCCGGATCGCCGAAACCCTCCGGGGCCCCCGTTTCGCCGACGGACCGCGCCGGATGCGGCGGGCGATGGGGCTCTTGATGGCCGAGTGGCGCGGCCGGATCGATGGAGCCGGGGCCGCCCGCTTGATGGCCGACCGGCTGGGAAAGGTCAGCCCATGAACGACTTCAACAACACCGAGTATAAGGGCTACCGGGGCCGGGCCCTCGAGGTCCTCCAAAGCTTCAAAGCCCTCGTCTGGAGCGACGCGAAAATCGTCACGGCCGACGGGTCGTATATCGGCATCATCCTGCCCCGCTCGGAGACGGCCGATCCCGACCACGTCGTCCTGAAGCTCCGCTCGGGCTACAACATCGGGGTCGCGGTCGACCGCATCCAGGACGTCGAGATCCAGGGCCGCAAAGAAGCCCATTACAAGATCCCGGAAAAGGAGTTTCCCTTTGATCCCCGGAAGCCCCGGGTGAAGCTCCTGGGGACGGGGGGAACGATCGCCAGCCGTCTCGATTACCGGACCGGGGCGGTCATCCCGGCTTTTTCGCCGGGCGAGCTCTACGGTTCCGTCCCCGAACTGGCCGACATCTGCAACCTCGAAACCGAGAAAATCTACGGCGTCTTCAGCGAAAACATGGGGCCGGAACAGTACATCGGAACGGCCGAGGCCATCGCCCGGGAAATCGAAAAGGGCGTCCAGGGCATCGTTATCGGCCACGGGACCGACACGATGCATCACACCGCGGCCATTCTCTCCTTCATGGTCCAGAATTCGCCGGTGCCGATCGTCATGGTCGGATCCCAGCGTTCGTCCGACCGGCCGTCTTCCGACGCCGCCCTGAATCTGATGCACAGCGTCAAGACGGCGGCCGAGAGCGACATCGCCGAGGTTTTGGTCTGCATGTTCGGCCCGACGTCGGACATCTACGGCCTCCTCCACCGCGGAACGCGGGTTCGAAAAATGCACTCCAGCTACCGGTCGACGTTCCGGACGATCGGAGACATCCCCATCGCCATGGTCAGCCGGGAGAAGATCACGCCCCTGCGGCAGGATTACAAGCGCCGCCGGACGGACCGCGGCGTCGTCCTCAACACCGCTTTCGAGGAAAAGGTCTCGATCGTCTATTACTACCCCAACATGAAGCCGGACATCATCGACTCCCTGGTCGAAAACGGCTACCGGGGGATCGTCATCGCCGGAACGGGGCTGGGGCACGTCAACAAGCCGCTCTATCCCGCCCTGAAGAGGGCCCAAGACCGCAACGTCGCCGTCTACATGACCGTCCAGACGCTATGGGGCTTTGTCCAGATGTACGTGTACGACACGGGCCGGGACATGATGGAGCTGGGCGTGGTTCCGGCGGCCAACATGCTTCCCGAGGTCGCTTACGTCAAGCTCGCTTGGACCCTCGGCCAGACGGACGATCCGGCCGAGGTCAAGCGGATCATGCTGACCCCCATCGCCGGGGAGATCACCGACCGGGAGCCCTCTAACGGCTATCTCATCTTTCAGGGCGGCATCCCGGAAGTCGAGGAATTCATCTCCCAGTACCGGAAATAAACGCCCCCTGTTTTTCCGTCCCGCGGGACGATCATCGGATCCTCCCGGTCTCCGGTCTCATCCCGCCGTCCGGCGTCGATCGTGATCAAGAACCCGGCCGGACGATCGAACCGCCACATCAGGATCGCGGGGACGAAGACCGTTGTCCCGGCCCTCTCCCTCATGACGAACTCGAGAAATGTCATGAAAATCAAGGCAGGGGGAAATGCGGCCGATTTTCCTTGACATGAAAACGGCGAATCCCTATACTGGCGCCATGCTTACGACCGGGGTTTCTTCCGCCGCCGCCGCCCGGTCTTTCTATTACGGGTTCTATTTCGGGCGATAAGCCCGAATTAAGCCCCATACCCCCAACCCCTTTCTTTTCCCGGACCGGATTGTCCATCGAGAAAAAGGTGTTCCCATGCAAGGATTGAAATTAACCGCTCGCTCCGATAAGCCTCGGACGGTCGTCGAGGCCGGCCCCCTCCGCCTCGGGGCCGGATTTGCCGTCATCGCCGGGCCGTGCAGCGTGGAAAGCGAGCTCCAACTGCTGACGATTGCCCGGGCGGTGAAGGCCGCCGGGGCCGACGCTCTCCGCGGCGGGGCCTTTAAGCCTCGAACATCGCCGTACGCTTTCCAGGGCTTGGGCCTTAAGGCCCTCAAAATCCTGGAAAAAGCCCGCCGCGAGACGGGGCTTCCGATTGTCACCGAGGTCCTCGATCCCCGGGACGTTTCCTGGGTCTCGGAGTTTGTGGATGTGCTCCAGGTCGGCGCCCGAAACATGCAAAACTTCTCCCTGCTGAAAGAAGTCGGGAAGGGCTCCCGGCCGGTCTTGTTAAAGAGGGGAATGCACTCGACGATCGAGGAATGGCTCAACAGCGCCGAATACATCCTGAGCGCGGGCAATCCCCGCGTGATCCTCTGCGAGCGCGGGATCCGGACGTTCGAAGTTTATTCCCGCAACACCCTCGATCTAAGCGCCGTTCCGGCTGTCCGGGAGTTGACCCATCTGCCGATCATCGTCGATCCGACCCACGGAACCGGACGGATCAGCTTGATCGAGCCCATGAGCCTGGCCGCGGTCGCGGCCGGGTCCGACGGGCTGATCGTCGAAGTCCACCATCATCCGGAGGAAGCCCTGAGCGACAAAGCCCAGGCGCTGCTTCCGGCCGCTTTCGCGGCCCTGGTCCGCCGCGTGCGGGCCGTCCGGTCCTGTGTCGAGGCCCTGTCATGACCCGGCTGGTTTTGAACGTCGGGGGCGGCCGCTCGGATATCCGTATCGGCGTCGGGGCTTTCAGGCTGGAAGATCACGCCCTCAAAAAAAGGACGTTGATTCTCACCGACCGCAAAGTGCAGGCCTTGCATGGGTCCCTGTTCCGCGGCTGGAACACACTTGTTCTGGACCGAGGCGAAAAGATGAAGACCCTGGCCGTCGTTGAGCGGATTTCCCGGGCGCTTCTTCGGCGGGGCGGCGACCGGGGCGCGACGATCGTTGGAGTGGGCGGGGGCGTCATCTGCGACCTGGCCGGTTTCGCCGCGGCTGTGTACATGCGGGGAATCCGGTTCGGTTTCGTCCCCACGACTCTGCTGGCCCAGGCCGACGCGTCCCTAGGCGGAAAAAACGGGGTGAACCTCGACCGTTACAAAAACGTCATCGGCACGTTCCGCCAGCCGGATTTCGTTCTGGCCGATCCGCGGTTTCTGTCCACGCTTCCGCCCGCGGCCGTCCGCGAGGGACTGGCCGAAGTGGTCAAGGCCGCGGCGATCCGCGACCGGGCCTTGTTCATCGAGCTCGAGAACGCGGCCGAACGGGCTTTGGCCGGCGACCTCGCCGTCCTGGAGCGGCTGGTCGCCCGGGCGGCCGCGGTCAAAATCGCGGTCGTCGCCCGAGACGAACGCGAGCGGGGAGCCCGGACCCTTTTAAATTTCGGGCATACTTTCGGTCATGCTTTGGAAAAAACGGCCGGTCTCAGCCATGGGGAGGCCATCTCGGCGGGCATGGCCGCCGCGGCGGGCGATTCGCTGGGCGGAATCGTCGCCTGTGCCGTAATGGGTTTGCCGGTCGGCCTGGGCGAGCCGTTTTTCGATTCGTTCGAGTCCGTCCTCGGGCATCTTCTGTTCTCCATCCCCGGGATCAAGGGCCTCGAATTCGGCGCCGGATTCCGGGGAGCGGCCTTGCGCGGCCGAGATTACAATGACGTGATCCTTGACGCCTCCGGCCGGACCCGGACCAACCACGACGGCGGCCTCAACGGGGGGATCACCAACGGCAACGATGTGGTGTTTCGAGTCGCCGTTCGGCCGACGGCCACGCTCGGCCGGCCCCAGGAGACCGTCGATATGATCACGGGCCGGCCGGCCGCCGTCCAAGCCGGCGGCCGTCACGACGCCTGCTTCGCCCTGCGGATGCCGGTGATCCTTGAGGCGGCGGCCGCGTTCGTCGCCGCCGATTTCCAGCTTTGTTTCCACCCCGCATTCCATGAAGGAGGTCTCCCATGACTCTCGCCATGACTCTCGAAGAAATTCGGAGGAAAATCGATGAGATCGATTTTGAGCTTTTCAAGCTAGTGGAAGAGCGCATGGAGTGGGCCCTGAGAACCCGGCGCTTGAAGTCCGCCTCAGCCGATCCCCGGCGGGAAGCGATGGTCCTGGAGAAGGCCGCCGGCGCCGGCCGGCCTCTTCTCCGCCCCGAATTCAACCGGGAAATCATCGAGCGGGTCGTATCGGAAAGCCGCGCCCTTCAGGAAAAGGGGCTGTCATTGATCGGCTTTCAGGGCGAGCACGGGGCGTTCAGCGAGGAAGCCGTCCGGTTCCGTTTCCCCGGACAAGTCGCCTTGCCGCATCCCGAATTTGAGGACGTCTTCAAGGGAGTCGAGGACGGGAGTCTCGACTACGGCGTCGTCCCGGTGGAAAACACCTTGGGCGGGACCGTGACCCGGATCAACGAGCTGCTGCTCCAAACGCCCCTCCATGTCGTCGGCGAGATCCGCGTCCGGATCAGCCATTGTCTCCTGGCCCTTCCCGGGACCGATCCCAAGGAGATCAAGGCCGTCTACTCCCATCCCCAGGCCCTGGCCCAATGTCAAGGATTTCTGCGCCGCAACCGCTTGGAAGCCCGGCCTTTTTATGACACGGCCGGGGCGGCCCGGATGCTGTTCGAGGAAAGACCGCCGGCGGCGGCCGCCGTCGCCGGGGAAATGTGCGCCCGCCTGTACCGCTTGGAGGTCATCAAGTCCGGCCTCGAGGACCGGGACACGAACGAAACCCGCTTCTTCGTCCTCAGCCGGGAGCCGCGGACCGGGGAGGGGAACAAGTGCTCGCTCGCTTTCGATTTCGAGACGGCCGACAAGGCCGGATCGCTTTTCAGCGTCCTTCGCGTCTTCGCCGAGGCCGGCCTCAACCTGACTCGCATCGAATCATTCCCCCGGCCGGCCGATCCGTCCGGCTGCGCGTTTTTCCTGGATTTTCACGGGACCTTGGGCGATCCGGCCGTCGCCGGAGCCCTGGACCGGCTCAAAACCGTAGCCCGGTTTGTCAAGATCTTCGGTTGTTATGATGAGGCGCGCCGATGAACATCGTCGTCTTGGGCTTCGGAAGGATGGGATCGTGGCTGGCCGGCGAGCTGGCCCGGACTCATCGTGTGTTTGTCTTCGACAAGAATCCTCATCAAACGCGGGGAGCGTCCCGCGTCGAGGTCCTCAATCGGCCGGACGAAATCGCCGGGCTTAAACCCGGCTGGCTCATCAATGCCGTCGACCTGGCGGGGACGGTCGAGGCCTTCCGGGAGGTCGAGGAGTTGCTGCCGCCGGAATGCATCCTGGGAGATATCGCTTCCATCAAGACATCGCTACCGGACTATTACCGCCGATGCCGGTTCCGGTTCGGATCCTGCCATCCGATGTTCGGCCCGACATTCGCGGACTCGGCTTCTTTAGGCGAGGAAAGCGCGGTCGTCATCCGCGAATCCCATCCCGAGGCCGCCGCTTTTTTCGAGGAATTTTTCCGAAGCAAAGGCGTTACTGTCCGGACCTGCTCCTTCGATGAGCATGATCGAATGATGGCCTACGCCCTGACCATGCCGTTCATCGCCTCCCTAGTGTTTGCCGTTTGCTTGGACGGCCCGTCGGTGCCGGGGACGACGTTCAAGAGACATCGGGACGTGGCCGGGAAGCTCCTGGGCGAGGATGACGGCCTGCTTGCCGAAATCCTCTTCAATCCACATTCTCTGGCCCAGCTGGAAAAAGTCACCCGGAAGCTGGAATTCCTTAAGCATGTCATTGCGGCCCGCGACGAGGAGGAAGCCCGGCGGATTTTCGCCCGGTTGAGGGAAAACCTCGGCCGAGGACGGCCGCCGGGCTGATCCGGAGCGGCGGCCGGCGCTCTTTTTTTCGCTCCGGCAATCCCGTACAATAGCTCCTTACGCCATGAGCTGTCCGACGAATCCCCGCCCGGCCGAAATTGAGACGGAGGGGAACTCTTGAGCCCGGTCGCCCATTCCGGCCTCGGTCTTCTCGGCTGGCGGCTGTTCGACCGGAAGCAGACCGTCGGAACCCTCTTCCTTTACCTTCTGATCGCCAACGCGGCCGACGTCGATTTCCTTCTCCACGCTGTTTTCCGGGACCGGGCCGTTTTCATCCACCAGTACTACACCCATAACCTGCCGTTCGTCTTGGCCGTTTCCCTGGGCTTCATGTTCCTGCTTCGGGACGGCCCGAGCCGCTGGGGTCTCGTCTTGACCGGGATTTCCCACCTGGCGGCCGACGTCATCGTCGTCGACACGCTCAAGCCCGTCGGGATCCGCTTGTTCTTCCCGATCTCCGGCGTCTTTTACAACTTGCCCTGGTTTCCTTTTCTCCAGCGGGGAGCCTGGAAGGAAATGGTCACGCTCCGGAATTTGGCCGTTTTAGGCCTCGAGTTCGGTATCTTTGTTTTACCGGTTCTTCTCCTCTTCCCCAAGTCCCTCTGGAAGAGGTTCGGATCGTCCGCTTTTTGGAAAGTCTAGGAGGGACGGATCAGAGGGAGCCGCGGAGAATCCGGGCGGGAAGGGTGATGACGGCCTTGAAGAGGTCGAACACCGCGTTGACCGTGATGCCGACCAGCTTGAAGGGAAGAAGGAACAGCCAGACAAGAGGGTAAAGAATGAGAGCAAGCAAGGCCAGGGGCCAGCATAAAACGAGCAGAATCAGCCAAACAAGAAATTTCATGGGTCAAACCTCCTCCCTTAGACAAATACGCAGACAGGCGGCGAAAGGTTCACGGAATCATGGAAGAACGTGAACGCCGCGTCTACGAGGCCTTGGAGGCCTTGGGAATCCCCTATGCCCGCCACGAGCACCCGGCGGCGTTCACGGTGGCCGAAGCGGTGGAGCACTGGAAGGGAATCCCCGGGGCGCATTGCAAGAACTTGTTCGTCCGGAACAAGCCGGGCAAGCGCCATTACCTCATCGTGGCCGGGCATCTCAAGGAGCTCGATCTCTTGGCCTTGTCCCGGCTCCTGGGCGACAGCCGTCTGAGCTTCGCCTCCGACGAGCGGATGACCCGCTACCTCGGACTCCACCCCGGAGAGGTCTCGCCGTTCGGGCTTCTCTATGACGAAAAACACGAGGTCATCGTCGTCCTGGACGAGGATTTGATCCGGGCGGAATCCGTCAATTTCCACCCCAACGTCAACACGGCCACCCTGACCATCGCGACCGCCGATTTTTTAAGGTTCCTCAAATTCCGGGGCAACCGGGTCATCACGATCCGCTTCTGAGCCGGCCGAAGTTCTTTTCGGACAACGCCGGGATTTTCGGAAAAGGGGGAGGCGTCCGGGACGTGACGCCGTTCGGAGGAGAAGCGTTTTCGCGGCCGGTCAGCGCTCCTGGGATATCATTTCCGCGCTGACTCGTTCGAAGGCCTCGACGACGGCGGGATCGAATTGCGTCCCCGCGCCCTTGCGGATTTCCCCGATGGCCTGCCAGGGCGGACGGCCCTTCCGGTAGGGACGGTCGGTGATGATGGCGTCGTAGGCGTCGGCCACGGCGACGATATTCGCCCCGAGGGGAATTTCCTCGTTCCCGGCCGACTTGACTCGCTCGACAAAGAAACGGTGATGGGCCATGATGATCGGCACGGCCCGCCGGAGCACCGGCCCGACCCGGGAGATGATTCGGGCGCCCATGTCGGTGTGCTTGGACAGCGCCTCGCGCTCCTCCCGGCTCAGGGCGGCCGCCTTGCGGATCAGGTCGGTGGTGATCTCGAATTTCCCGATGTCATGGAGCAGCCCGGCCGCCCGGATGTCCTCCACTTCATCGCGCGGGAGGCCCATGGCGATGGCGATGTTCATGGACAGCGTCGAGACGCGGACCGAATGCCCCTCCGTGTAGCGATCCACGGATTCGAGCAGCTTCGACAGGATTTCGAGAACGCCGATATAGGCGGTCTTCAAATCCGCCATCTGTTTTTGTTTTTGCTCGTTGAGATATCCCACGGTGAACGCGGCCAGGATGAGAAATCCGCCCCAGGGCAGAAGGTTTAAAACGAGGGTGAGGACCTCGTTTCCGGACGATGCGAGGAAATCCTCGGGAAAAACGATCACCGTCAGGACGACGATCAGAATCGAGCCGAACGCCGTGAGAACGCCCTCCCGTTTTCCCAGAATCACGCCGGCCGCAAGGACCGGGAGGAAGTAGAAATTAAGAAAGCTCGTCTTCTGGGGGACGAAAACGAGGATGAAGCTGATCCCCAGGAGCAAAACGGCCACCAGGATGTATTCAAAATGCTTGATGAGGAAATCCTTGACTTTGGCGAGCGCCATATTCCCCCCTCCCCGCCGTTTTCGGCCGAACGACGCCCCGGCCTTGCGAACGTTAACCCTTTGGGGTCCCGGACGTCATCTTCCCGGGCGAAGGATACCACAAGGGGGGGCACAAGGCAAAAAAAAACGCCCGGACCGCGTGTCCGCGCGGCCCGGGCGTTCCGGTCGTTTGCTCCGGGTCAGGACGCGAAAGCGTTCTTCATGATGTCGACGAGACCCAGGGCGTAATCGATCTGGATGAAGGGAGCCTTGGTTTTCTCGGCGATCTTGGCGAAGCGGCCGTCCTTGTTCGAATCCTTGGTGACGATGATGACGTCGGCCGCCGGGGCGACGGCGTCGATCATCCGCTCGTTGTCGCTGCCGGCCGGGCCGCGGGTGGATTCACCGCCGACGTGGACGGCGACCAGGAGGATCTTGTTTTTTGTGCAGTAATCGACGATCGCCTTGACCCGGCTTTCCTCGGCGTCGATGGTCAGGCCGGAAGCGCCCATGCCCTTGAGGCTGGCGCCGATGGCGACGATGACCGTCTTGAACGGCGTCCCCGCGGGAAAGAGGGCCGTGTCGGTCGTCGCCTCGACGTGAAAGCCGGCGGCGGATTTCTTTCCGCCCAGGCCGACGCCGGCCTGGAGAATCTCGACGGTCGGAACGTCGCAGTAATCATACAGGACGCCCGCTTCCTCCATGACGATATTGACGGTGTTGGCGTCGTTGCTTTGCCCGGCCGACGTGGTGAACACGGGCAAGGCGGCTTTGAAGCCCCCGCCCTCGGCGGAGGCCATCAGGCCCAGCCCCGCCAGGGCGAGAAGGACGGCGAGAGTTTTTTTCATGGCGGTTCTCCTTCTTGCGTGATGATTCATTATCTTATTTTTCAATCCACGTGTCGACCATTTTCACGGCCTTCTGCCAGACCTCGTCGTAGAGGGGAACGGACCGGTCCCGGACCCTCTTCTCCGTGTCGTACAGGCCGATGTGGTTGTACTTGACCAGGAGCTTGTCCCCGAGGTCCCACCAGGCGGCGACGATCCGGTCGGCTTGGTCCACGCAGGTTTTGGTCAGGTAAGCGGCCGCTTTCGCCGGGCTCTTGGCGTAGAGCTCCATGGCTTTCCGGTCGATCTCCGGGACGGCCTGGATGGCCGCGCCCTCATGCTCGAGCCGGACCTTTTCCACGTCCTGGATCGCCCGGTTGTAAACCACCTGGGTGTGAAAATCGACGTAGTCGAAAGCCCAGCGGGCGGAGCTCCGGTTGAAGACGAAATGATCGCCGACCATGAACGACTTGGGGAGGGCCGTCATCCCGGCGTACAGGGGGATGTAGCAGGACGTGTCCTGGGCCCCGAAGGCCACCCAGAGGATCCCTCCGATGGCCGACGGAAATCCGCTTCGGCACTGGACCAGGCTCGTGTATTCGACGTTGGCCACCGAGATTTTCCGGGTGGCGGCATAATAATTGGGATTCTTGAACGGGCCGCCGCGGATGCCGGCCACCGGGTCGAAGATCGAGCCGTAGCTCTTGTCCCGGGTCAGATTCATGACATCCTGGACGGAGAGCTTGTGATCGGGTTTGACCGAAAACGGCAGGTCCATGTTGGGCGTGTTGGGATCGAGCTTGAGGGACGGGGCGACGAGGTCGAGGAACCGCCAGAGCCGGGACCGGCGTCCGTTCGTGCTCACCGCGCTGCCCTCGGCCGGGGAGTAGGCCCGCTTCCAGTTGAACGGCTTCCCCGAGGCCGGATCGTAGAGCTTCTGGGCCACGGCGAAAGAGACCATGTGGGCCGAGCCCATGAAATTTTCCTTGTCCTCGAGGTTGACCTCGCCGATGCGCGATTCGTTGGGACAGACTGAGACGTGGTCGTCGGGCAGGCGCTGGGCGCACCAGACCGCCCCGGGCTTGCCCGTTTCCGGAGACCACAGCGGGCCGACCGGCATGATTTCGAAGATCCAGACTTCATCCGGATCGGAGACGGCGAACATTTCGCCGTCGTCGTTGAACCCGTAGCCGTATTTCTCGGCCAGGGAACCCATGATTTCGATGCATTCCCGGGCCGTCCGGGAGCGCTCCATCCCCAAGAGCGAAAGCATCGTCAGGTCGAGCTTGGCCGAGGGGGTGTTGTTAACCAGCTTGCGGACCGTCCCCAGGGTCGACTCGGAGATGGCGACTTGGTTTTCGTTCATATAGCCGAACATGCCGTGGTGGAAAGCGTAGGTGTGGGGAACCTGGGGAATGGAGAAACCCGTCTCCCCCTGGCTCATGGCATACGGCCACTTCGTCGCTTCCTTCCAGGTCTTGTATTGGCTGATGTGGTAGATCTTCCGGGTCGAGCCGGGCTTATGGTCGGCCGCCGGAAAATGACCGAAGGTCCAGTCGCACGTGCCGCAATCGGCCGTATGGGTGGTCATGGTCGAACCGTCCGTCGAGGCGGCTTTCCCGACCATGATGACCGTGCAGGCCTCGTTGTCGGGGCCGAGGGTCGTGTCGAGACCGGAGTCGTTCTTTTCGGAGAAAACGAGGAGGCCGGCGCCGGCGAAAGCGGCGGCGGCCAGCAGGCCGATGACCGGCCGGAGTCTTTTAAACGTCATGACGCTCCTTCCTTGATTATTCTTCGTGGACGGATCCGGCGACGGCTTCGGCCGGGTCGTGAAACCAGGCTCCGGCGCCTTTTTGAACGATATCGGCGTAGCGGGGGAAGCCGCTCACCCGGATCGCTTGCTCGGGGAATTTCTTGGAATACTGGCGGAGGAGTTCCAGGAGGACGGACGCGTGCTGACCGACCCGCTTGTCCAGCGGCCAGCCGTTTTCATCATAAGGGACGAACAGCTTTTTGCTCGCGGCCAGCTTCAAGAGGAAGGGATCCTTGCCGTCGAGCATGAGCTTGACGGTCTTGGGCCCGGTCGGCTGGTCGAGAAAAGGAATCGGGGCCTCGAGCAGGAACGGCAGGGCGTCGCTGTAATCGCCGATCTCCCGGTGGGACAGCCCGCGGAAGTTCTGCGGCGACGGCTCGACGTGGTTGTCGAATCCTTCCACGGCCTTGACCGTCATCGAGACCATCGTCGCGATCTTGGCCGCTTTTTCCGGGGCGACGATGCAGTTGGTGACCGGGAACATGGTTTCGGCGCCGTGGAGGTCGACCGCCAGGCCGACCTGGTTCTTCCGGATCAATTCCATGGCCGCGTACGTCACCCGTTCCATGAGGAGCCCGTTGGGCCGTCCGGGCCAGGTCCGGTTGGTGTTCCGGATGTCCAGGAACGACAAGAGCTGCTTTTCGGGGTAGTGGATGTACACGTCCGGATCGGGCCACTGGTCGAGCGGGGAGGCGTCGCGGTTGCCCATCCGGAACCGCTTTTCCCCCCAGGGCGTGGGGATGTCGAAATACAGGGGATACCCGTCGCCGGGCCGGGTTTCGCGGCTGGCGCTGACGTTGAGCGTCGGGATGACATACAGCGTCCCTTTCTCGACGGTCGCGTTTTCGATGAGGATCATCGCGGCGATGATGCCGGCCGGCTCGTTGGGATGGGTTCCGGCCATGAAAAGGGCCGCTCCCCCCGGCTCCCGGCCCTCGAGGACGTAGACGTTCGTGTCGCCGGCGGTTCCCTTGAGCGAAGGGAGGAAGTCGCTCAGGCGGAGGACCCGGGTGACCCCGGGGCCGGCCACGACCGGCGTGCGGAACCGGTGGTGCTTGGAGAGAGGGATTCCGCCGGCGATGAGGAGGGCGGCAAAAAGGGCGCCCAGGGCGATCTTGAGGATTTTTTCGTTTTTCATGGCGGGACCCTTATTTCACCCGGAGAAGGCGGAGAACGAGCGGCGTCAAGACAAGCAGGGTGAGGATGAGATGGGAAACGCTTTTTTTCTCCCGGACGAAATTCCAGCCCAGGATGAAGACGAGGTAAGCGGTGATGAGGTAATAAAAAATCATGATGATGTTCATGGCGGCCTCCTCACATGCTCCAGCGGACTAGGAATTCGAGCTTGGCGCTGAAGACGACCATCAGGACGCTGACGATGGTGATCACCACCCAGGGGATCCACGTCTGCGTCAGGAACGATCCGTACGAGCCCTTGTAGCCCGAGACCATCATGCTCAGGCGCCCGATCAAGGCCGTCGGGGGGAGCGCGTCGCCCAGGGCCCAGAGGAAGCTCAGGCCGGCAATGACGACCGTGGCGTGCAGGCCGATGGAGTCCAGAAACCAGATCAGGGGAATGCCCAGGATCACCGCCCCGCCGTAGGTCAGGACGCCCTCGGAGAAGGGGATGATGATGGCCAGGAGGATGTACAGCAGGATAAGCGGCGTGCTGATGACCGCGAACGAAAGAAGTCCCCGCACTCCGGAGGCGGTCATGATCTGCTGGAGCATGCCTACGACGACCGTGGTCGCCAGCAGGGGCAGCAGCCGGATCATCGTCTTTCGGGAGAGGGCCAGGAAGTCGATCCTCTTCGGGCTGACCAGCAGGGCGACGAGGGCCGAGGCCGTGAACTGCAGCGGCAGGCCGATGACCGGCGTCTCGAACGGCCAGATCCGGGAGACGGCGATGAACCCGAAGAAGACGAGGAACGGGAGAAGGACGCGCCATCCCGTCATTTTCGCCGGGACTTCAGGCAGGGCGGCCAGGGCGGCTTGCTTGTCGGACGCGCCGACCCGTTTCAGCCCCAGGGTCAGCATGGTGATGGTTCCGAGAACCAGGACGGGGATGCCGAGAACATAGGTGAAGCCGACATACGGGATGGCTGTCCCGGCGCAAAGCATCATCGCCCAGATGTTGACGGGCGGGGCGACGGCCGCGAGGCCGGCGACGATGAATAGAATGGCCGCGACCCGGCGCTCGGTGATGCCGAGATGCTTGAGAGCCAGGGCCACCGGGGCGCCGACGACGAGCAGCGACACCGACCCCGCGCCCGTGAGAGCGCCGGGGATCAGGACGATGATCATCAGGACGAGCAGGGCCAGCACCCGGACGTTGTAGAAAAGCCGGATGGTGCCCCGGACAACGTAAGCGACGCCGCCCGATTCCTCGACGACGGCCATGAAGATCGTGGCCGTCGAGAAGACCAGCATCACGTCGAGGTATGGGAAGGCGCCCTCGATGAGATGACGGGGAAGCTCCAGGAGAGGAGGGGTTTTAACCACGGCGCCGGCGAGGCCGCCGGCCACCGCGGTCAGGAAAATGCAGATTTCCACCGGGAGCTTTCTCCAGTGGGCGGCGGCGTACGCGCCGATCATTACGAGCAGAATGAGGACGATTTGAAAAATCATCTCGCGGCTCCTTCCGCCGTCGGGCGGTTGAGATCCTGAATTCAGTCGAGCTTGAAGATATATCCCATGCCCAGCGGGAATGTCAATCGAATGCGGTCGGCGGGTCTTCCGGCCGTTCCTTTTCGATTCGTTCCAGCAGGGCCCGGACTTCGGCTTGGCCGGAAGCGAGGCGGAGGGAGGCGTTGAGGGCTTCCCGGGCTTCGGCTTTTTTCCCGGTCCGGTAATAGCACCCGCCCAAGGCGTTGAGCACCCGCGTGTCGCCTCCATAGAGCTTCCGGGCTTCGAGAAGATTCGCCAGGGCTGCTTCCCACGCGCCCTTTTCCTCGAGGGCGAGGCCCTTGATCAGGAAATAATCGAACCGGAAGTTGGACGAGGCGGCGAAGAGCTCGACGATTTCGAGCGCCTCGGTGTTGTTCCCGGCCCGGACGAGGAAATTCGCGAATCGAAACATCCCTTCCTCGAACTCCGGATGGTCCCGCTGGATCTTCCGGTAGGCCTCCTCGGCTCGGGCCGCGTCGCCGGATTGGTCGTATTGAACGGCCAGGCCGTAATCGAAGAGAAACGCCCGGCTCTCCGGCACCGTGCTGTGCAGAATGACGGCCCGGGGGACTTCGGCCACGGGGGAGAGGATGAAGTTGGCTTCCGTCGCGGCGAGAACCCGGCCGGCGGCGTTCTTGAGGGAGAAGGTCAGCTCATAATAGTCGGGCCGGAGGTCGACGGCGGGCGTTTCGCCGGTGATCGTCAGCGTCGGGCTGTATTCGGTTTCGGACAGCTTGATCGTCCGGAGGGTGACCGGTTTGCCTCCGCTCATGGTCCCGGCGGCCGCGACGTCGACCGTCCCGCCGGCCCACAGGTCGGGCGGCAGGCGGAGGACGGAAAGGCCGTAGACCAGCGTGTCGGCCCGGTTGATGGTCGCCCTCGGATCGGTCAGGATCCGGCGGCCGGCGAGCTTGTAGGGGGCGTAATCCGGCTCGGGCGCTTCTTGGAGACCGTAGCCGATGAAGGGCTCGGTCAGTTCGGCCGGGCCGGTTTCGGCCGGGACGTCAAGGCTCTTTTCGAAGAGCGAAAACTCCTTTCCGACGGCGTTCTGGAGAAGGACGGTCAGCTTGAACTTGCCTTGGGCGACGGGGACGATATCCTGGACGGCGATTCCGTTCTTGCGGACGTTCTCGACTTGCCCGGCCGGAAATCGGAAGGGATAGTCCCGGACATATTGGAACACGGTCGTCTCGCCGCTTTTCAAGCCGACGGTGAGCTTGAAATCGCACCCGTACTGGTCGGAGGACGGGTCGTAATCGAAGGACGAATGCCGGGGCAGAATGGCGAAATGGAGGAAGGTCATCCCCCGCCCGCCGTCGCGGACGAGGCTGGCCGAGGCGTCGCTTTCGATGAAATTCGCCAGGT
>ERZ795030.73-NODE-73-length-142221-cov-9.245966_pt1 | contig 142221 bp, 122 predicted proteins | sample MGYA00375122_ERZ795030 | MGnify/ENA primary metagenome ERZ795030 (study PRJEB30165, sample SAMN05720146) | activated sludge metagenome | isolation source: anaerobic digester from wastewater treatment plant | place: Japan | collected 2015-04-20 ... | reverse complement strand
CGGGCATCATCCCGATGATCTCCTTGACCTTCAGGATCCCGATCCCGTACTCCTCCCCAGCCAGCGTGAACGTCAGGTATTTGCCCTCACAATCCGATTTCGATACAGTGGTTCTCGATTCTTCCGCCATCGCACACCCCCTGTTGCGGATCTTCAGGCCACTTGCTTCTTCGCCTGGCGCTTCGCGCGGTCGATCCGCTCCATGATTTCGTCCATGTCGAAACGCCATGACTTGCCGATCTTGAATCCCGGCAAGTCGCCTGACGCAGCCAGTTTGCATACCGTCGTTTCCGTCAAACGCAAGAACTCCGCAACTTCCTTCGCTGTGACAATTCTGGCCATCGACCTTCTCCTGGGAAAAATGCAATACAATCCGGGCGTTCGCCCACAAACGATTGCGTGCTATTCACTCTCATATTCGGTCTCTTGCAGAAAAAACTTTAGGATTCGAAAAAGATTTTCACCGAGGGGGAAAAGCGGCTGACAGAGAAGCGACGGGACAGAGAAGGCAGGGGCGGGCAAAGGCGATATTCGCCTGGAAAAACGGGAAAGCGGGGTTTGACACTGCAGGGGCGGATGGATCCCCGAAAGGGGGCAGGAACCGACGAAGTGCGTCCCGATGACGTACCGGGAGGGACGCCGGACGAACGTTCACCCTGGGAAGGGGGAAGAGGGGGGGCAGATTTGCCGACCGGGCGGCCCTCAGAAGATGAACACCGCCGCGGCAATCACGGTGGTGTGCTCGCTGTTGCGGACAATCGTCGACTGGGTCACATTGCGCGTTCGCACGATCTTGCCGCTGATCTTGAAGATCTCTTTCTTCTCATCCCAGCTTTCGTCGACATTGAAGTCGATGCCCAGCGTGGAGGCCAGCATGGCAGCGGCCAGGTCTTCGGCATAATCGCCCGCCTGCTTTTCCGTCTGTCCGAAAGCGTGGTGCTCGCTGATGTATCCATAGGAGGACTTGTCTGCGGGAATGGCACAGCCGACGGATGCGGCGAGAAGCCGCTTCGGCTCATTCGAGCAGCATCGGCTCATCACGCAGAATGTGATTGCGCCGGGCACAAGTTCCTTGAGCCCCTGAGACTTCGAAATCATCCGGCATCCCGGGGGAAAGATGCTGGACACCTGCACGAGGTTGAATTTTTCGATGCCGGCGTCTCGGAGCGCACGCTCGAAAGAGTGCAACTCGTCCTTGTGCGTACCGACACCTTTGGTGAAAAAAATCTTTTTCGGAACAAAGCCTTGCACGTCGGAGGTCCTCCCTCGCGCCTGAAGTTTCTATCAAAGGGACCGCTTTATTATACGAATCGGAGATGGATTACAATAAAAAATTTCCGCGGTACGGAGGCAGAAAAAAACCGGGAAAACGCCGCATGCGGCATTTTCCCGGGTCAAGACCGGGACCGGTCATCGACGGATCCGGCAGGCGGACATCGCGGACGCCGTTGCGCCTCATCAGCCGCCGGCTGTCTGCGGAAAGGCCGTGTTGGAATAGAGGTATTCGGCCTTCTCCTTGTGCTTGAGTTCCTCGTTCGCCATCTTCAGGAGCATGTCCCGGATCTCGCCGGCAGGATACGAGGCCGCCAGATCCTTATAGAAATTGTGCGCATTCCACTCACGGTCGGCGGCGACGATGTACACTTCGGCGGAGCTCATGTTCTTCTTGATGTCCGGCTTCTTCATGTGCTGCACGATGCCATAGTCGACTACGGCGTCCATCTTGAGGGCGCCCGAACAGTAGGACCCGCTGTGGCAGGCGGTCAGGAATTCCTTGTGTTTGAGTTCTTCGGCGGCCATGAACTTCAGCGTATCCTTCGCCGTCGGATCGTCCACCTTCTTCCGCAGATCCATGTAGAAGTCGTAGGCCTCCTGTTCCTTCTGGATGGCGATCTCCAATACGTTCTTCAGTCTTGCATCGTCCATGTACATCCTCCCCTTGCGGAATTCTTCCCCCGGTCCACGACCGGTCCGTCACACTCCTCAACTCCCGCCGTAGCCGATGGAAACCGAGTCGCCATCGACGACGACCGGCACCTTGCGCGTCCCCTTGCTCAGGACCAGCATCTCCTGAAGCTTCTCGGGGTCCGTCCGGACATCGAAATACACCGCCCTGACTCCGTAGGCCGCCCTGGCCCGGTCGGTGAAGGGTCAACCCGCTTTCCCGTATATTTTGACTTGGTCAGCCATGGGCCCCGCCCTCAGTATTCGTTCAGGGCGGAGAGGCCCCTCTCTCCGACCAGAACGATCCGGGTATGATTGAGACGGCCGGCGATGACCTTGGCGATCGACTCCATGATCTTGACGCCCAGAACCGGGTCGTCATGGACCGTCTTCCGCAGGGCATGCGCATCGAAGGCGATGAGTTTCGATTTTTCGATGCAGAGGGCCCCGAGGGTATACTCGTAAGGCTCGACGAGCGCAGACCAGCCCATCGCGTCCCCCTTGGTCACGAAGTCGACGTTGACCTGCAGGGGGGGCCGGGAAGGTCCCATGTAGCTGTCCATGACCATCACCATTTTCCCCTCTTCCACGACGTACAGCTTTTTGGCGGTATCTCCGATCTTATAGATCTGGCTCCCCGCATCGTGGGACTCCTCCGTGGCGATGGAAGCAAGCTTCTGCAGCTGTGCATCCGTCAAACCGCTGAAGAAGTCATACTTTTTCAATAATTCTGCAGAAACCATGTCCCTACCTCCTTGGCTGAAGTTCCGCTCGCACCATGCCGGTGGAACGTCCCACCGAGTTTTTTTCGATAGGTGTTATCAATATAACAAGGTTCATACCCGATTGCCACCGGAAAAGTTCCGTCCCGCCTTCGAGCGGGAAGCGTTGAACGCCCGGCGGGCGGCCCATGGAAAACCGTTGCCGGGCGACAAAAAAAAGCATAAACTCCTGCCCACGACGGGGAAGGGCGGGCGACCCATGAAACGATTGTTGCAAAGAGGAAACAGGGTCCTGTTGACGGCGGCGGTCATCTTTCTTTCCGGCTGCTTCGCCTCCCCGGACGTAATCGGCGATGTCCGGGATCTCCCGCAGGACCATTTTTCCTACATCGATCCGGCCACGGCAACCCAGGCCCTCGTGCATCCTCAGCAGCAGGCCCTGATGGACGAGTACCAGGACATCATGCATTTCCTGCCCTGGGAACAGGAGGGGCCGCAGACCTCGGCCCAGGAAGTGGAGAAACTCTTCGCAAAATTCGCCGCCGATCCCGGCTACGGCGAAAACGCACGCCGCAGGACCAGGGAGCAGATCGACAAACTTCGGACCAACGCCGATCTCGGAGGCTATCCCAATCGACGGCTCCGGGGAATCACGGTCCGGAACGCCGATGTCCGGCTCCTGCCGACTCACCGACCGCACTATTCCTCTCCGCGCCAGGGGTATCCCTTCGACAACCTCCAGGAATCGACGATCGGCCCCAACACGCCGATCTACATTGCCCATCTCACGAAGGACGGAACCTGGGCCTTTGCAGAGTCTTCCTTCGCCGCCGGCTGGGTGCGCATCGCGGACATCGCCTATGTGGACCGGAGTTTCATGCGAAGGTGGCAGTCCGGCCTCTACGGCGTTGCCGTGAAGGACAAGATTCCGGCCGTGACGCCCCAGGGGCAGACCCTCTTCAAGATTCCCCTCGGCTCGATCTTTCCCCTCGATCCCTCATCGCAGGGCGGAGGGATCCGCATCCTGACGGCCGTTGCCAACGAGGACCGCCGGGCGGTGATCCGTGTCGTCCCCGTAAGCGGCGGCACCGTCGTCCCGAAACCCCTTCCCCTCACACCCCGCCATGTCGCGGCCATATCCAACGAACTGGTCAACGAGCCCTACGGCTGGGGCGGCCTTTTCGCGAATCGCGACTGTTCGGCGATGATCCGGGACATCTTCGCGCCCTTCGGCATCTGGCTTCCCCGCAATTCCGCCGACCAGGCCCGCGAGGGAGGGGCGTTCGTCGACCTGGAGCGCTTCAGTCCCGAGGAAAAGGAGGCGATCATCCTCCGCCACGGCAGGCCCTACTCGACACTCCTCTGGCGGAAGGGCCACATCATGCTCTACATCGGCAGCCGCGAAGGGAAACCCCTGGTCTTCCACAACATCTGGGGCATCCGCACCCGGGATCTCCTCGGCAGGGAGGGCCGCAAAGTCATCGGTCATGCGGCGATCACGACGTTGCATCCGGGAATGGAACTCTCCGAGGCCGATCCGCGCGGCGATCTCCTGAGCAACCTGAGCGGCATGACGTTCCTGGACGCCCCCTGGGCGCCGCATCCCTGAAGCCCGGGAACGCGGCGCACTGAACTGGACACGTTCGGAGTCTCCTTGTGACGAACCTTCACCCGAGCCGGCAGGGCAGACAAGACCGCTACAAGCTCACCATCGAATACGACGGCACGGGCTACTCCGGGTGGCAGGAGCAGGAGAATGCCCGCACCATCCAGGGAACGCTGCAGAAGGCGGCCCTCACCCTCTTCAAGGGACCCGTCGACATCCAGGGAGCGGGACGAACCGATGCGGGGGTCCACGCCCTCGGCCAGGTTGCGCATCTCGTCGCAGGCAGCAGGCTCCGGCCGGCGGAGATCCGCAACGGCTTGAACGACAACCTCCCGTCGAACATCAATGTCCTCGACGTTTCGCCGGCCGGCCGCGGATTCCACGCCCGCCACGACGCCTGCCTCCGCAGTTATCTCTACGCCGTCTCGACGCGCCGCAGCGCATTTCTGAAGCGCTACATCTGGTGGGTCCGGGACCGGCTGGACGTGACGGCCATGCGCTGCGCCGCAGACCTCTTCGGCGGAATGCACGACTTCGCCGCCTACGCCGACAAGCGCTCGGACCCCGACAAGTCCGCGAAGGTCCTGCTCGAGCGGCCGGAGATCCGGGAGGTGGGAACCGTCATCCTCATCCGCGTGGCCGGTTCCCACTTCCTGTGGAAGATGGTCCGCAGGATGGTCGGCGTCCTGGTCGAAGTGGGGCGCGGGAAGATCGGCACCGGCGACGTGGCGGCGACACTCTGCGGGCCGAACGAACTCCCCGCCCGCCTGACGGCGCCGCCGTCCGGGCTTTTTCTGGAGCGGGTCCTCTACAGGAGCGATGAATTGCCGCCCCTGTCCTCCGTAGCCTGGCCGCCCTTCGCCTGAGGAAGGGCAAGGAGGTTCCACATGGGCAACTTCAGGCAGGTCGAACCCGGGCGGAAGCCCTTCAAGAGGGCCTACCTCGCCGTCATGCTGTGGTTCGTAGGCCGCTCCATTCCCATCGCGGCCAAGATCGATCCCGCCATCGCCAAGGAGATCGCCGGCCTCCCGGAAGGCTTCACCTTCTCGCTCGGCGTCCTGCCGGCCGGTCCGGCGATGATCGTGGGAAAGGACGCCTCCGGTCGCGCCCGTTACCTGGGCCTGCGCCCTGAAGGCCGGAAGATCGATCTGTCCCTGAAGATCCGGAACATCGAGGCGGCCATCGGCATGTTCACGTTCCGGGAGGGCACTGCCGTCGCGACCGCGCGCAACCGCCTGATCGTGGACGGAGAGGTGCCGCACGCCTGCGTCGTGGTCCGCATCCTCGACGCCGTGGAAGTCTACCTCCTCTTCAAGGTGATCGCACGGCTGGCCGTCAAGCGTTATCCGGACTGGCCGATGGGCCGCATCCTCTGGGGGCGGTTCCGGATCTATCTGGGCGCCGTCCTGGGTTTCTGAGGGGGGTGCCGCGGCGGCCCTTTTCGTGACGGCCCTTGCGAAAGGACGATGCCATGAACGTACCGGATCTGTTTTCCTTTCAGTCTCCCGTGAAGATCGATTCGGGCTGGCGCGCACTGGAGAACATCCCCCTCGAACTCGCCGGCAGCGGCGCCCGGAAGCCGCTGGTCCTCTGCGGTCCGCAACGAGACGGGACGATGGAAACGTTTACCGCCGCCTTCGCGGATTCGGGAACCGCGGTCGTCCTGTACGAAGGACCCCCCGCCGACCCGGATCCCGCGGTCCTCCGCGAGTTGTGGAATCTCTACCGCGACCGGGGCTGCGACGCGATCATCGCCTTGGGCGGCCGGGCGACGGCCGACGCGGCGAAGGTCCTCAACATCGCCGTCTCCGGGCGCCCCGAAGACGTGGAACGGGCAGCCGGCGGAAAGTCCGTGGCAGGCCCCCTGCGGCCCTTCTTCTATTGCCCCACGACGCCGGGCGACGGCCGGGAGACCTCTTGTTTCGCCCGCCTGGGGAAATGGAATTTTTCCTCGCCGTCGCTGATGCCGAATCTCGCCGTCATCGACCCCCGCCTGCTGAGGGAGGGGCCGTCCGGCGCCTTGGGCGCCGCCCTCGTAAGCGCCCTTGCGACGGCCGTCGAGGCCTGTCTCGCGCCGGCCCGCAACCCCCTGAGCGACGTCTATGCAGGCGTCGTGATCCGCCTGGTGGCGGAAAATGCATGCGCCGCGAAGAAGCGGACTCTCGTGCTGGCCCCTGCCGCCAACGCCCTGTGCCTCTCGGGCGTCGTCCTCTCCAACACCGCGCGCGGTCCCGCGTCCCGCCTGGCCGTCGCCCTGTCGGCGAAAGCCCCGATCCGGGAGGCCGCGGCCATGGCAGTCCTCCTGCCGCATGCCGCCGCCTTTCTGGCGGGAAAGCATCCCGCCGCGGCGGCGGAGCTTCTGCTCCCCCTTGCCGGCGCCGACGCCTTCACCGGCACGCCGCCCGGCGAACGGCCCGCCGAGGTGGCGCCGCGGCTCCGCAGCCTGATTCTCGCCCTCGCCGGCGCCGACGCGCCGCCCGCAAGCCTCGATGCCGCCGGACTTTCGAAGGAAACCCTGCCGGAGGCGGCGCGGCTCGCCGCATGCGGTGACGGCGGCCTCTCCGAGGCCGACGGGCTCGCAATCCTTTCGCTGGCATGGAAAGGGACGCCCTGAAAACGCCGAGGAGGAGCGCCATGGAATTGCCCGGATACTACGAATTCTTCTGCCGGCCGCGGATCGTCGCCGGCCACGAGGCCCTGGACCAGATCCCCGGCGCCCTCAGGGAGCTCCGGGCCGGAACGGCGATGGTCGTTACGGACAAGGGGGTCACCGCCGCGGGCCTGACCGGCATCGTGAAGAAGGTCGTGGGAGGCGGCATCGGCATCGGAGCCGTCGCCGACGACGTGCCGCCGGATTCCGATCTCGCCGTGGTCCACCGTCTCGCGGGCCTGTACCGTCGGAAGGGGTGCGACGCGATCCTCGCCGTCGGCGGCGGCTCCGTCATGGACACGGCCAAGGCCGTCAACATCCTGGTTTCCGAAGGCGCCGACGATCTCATGCGCTTCAGCGGCGCCGGTGCGCTGCGGCGCCCGCTCCGGCCGCTCGTCGCCGTGCCGACCACGGCGGGAACCGGCTCGGAGGTGACGCTCGTCGCTGTCGTCAAGGACCACCGGCGCCATCTGAAGATGGCCTTCGTGAGCCCCCATCTCCTGCCCGACCTCGCCGTTCTCGACTCCCGGATGACGCTCTCGCTTCCGCCCGCCGTTACCGCCGCAACCGGCATGGACGCGCTGACCCACGCGGTCGAGGCCTACTACTGCCTGGCGAAGAATCCCCTGAGCGACGGGGCTGCGCTCGCCGCCGTCCGCCTCGTCGGCGAGCATCTCCTCCGGGTGACGCGCGATCCGGCGGACCGGGACAGCCGCCTGGCGATGGCGACGGCGGCGCTCCTGGCCGGGATGGCCTTCTCCAATTCCATGGTCGGCATGGTTCACGCGATGGGGCACGCCACGGGGGCCGTCTGCGGCGTCGCGCACGGCGTCTGCATGGCGATCTACCTGCCCTACGGCCTCGAATACAACCTCCACAAGCGGGGCGGGACCATGGCCGAACTGCTCCTTCCCCTTGCCGGGGAGGACGTCTACCGCGCGACCCCACCGGAGGAGCGCGCGCGGCGGCTGATCGCGTGCATCCGCAAACTCAACGCGGACCTTCACGAGGCGACGGGAGGACGTCATGCCCGCTTCCTCTCCGAGGTCAGGGACCGCGAGGGCAGGCCCATGGTGACCCGCGAGCAGATCCCCGAGATCGCCCGGGCCGCGATGGGCGACGGCTCCATCTTCTACAACCCGGAAGAGCTGGACTTCGACGATCTCCGGATGGTCATCTTCGCCGCCTGGACAGGCGAGCCGCTGGATGGCGGCCGGATCCGCAGGGGCTGAGGGGGGACGCATGGGAAAAGGATACATGGGAAAGATACTGCGCGTGGATCTCGGGACGCGCGAGATCCGCGAGGGGGCGCTCCCGGAAGCGTTCTACGAACGCCACCTCGCCGGACAGGGTCTTGCGGCCCGCCTTCTCTCGGAAGAAATTCCCGCCGGCGCCGATCCGCGGGGACCCGGAAACGTCCTCGCCTTCGCCGCCGGGATCCTCACCGGCACGGGAAGCCTGTTCGCGGGGCGCTGGACCGTGGCCGGAAAATCCCCGCTCACCGGCGGATGGGGCGACGCCAACGCCGGCGGCACCTTCGCGCCGGCGATCAAACGGTGCGGCTACGACGCCATCCTCTTCCGCGGGGCCAGCGAGGCGCCCGTTTATCTCTACGTCAGGAACGGCAGCGCGGAGCTGCGCGACGCCGCGGATCTCTGGGGCAGGGACACGACCGATGCGGAGGAAGCCCTGGCCGCCCGGCACGGGCCCGGCGCACGCGTCGCCGCCATCGGCCCCGCCGGGGAGAAGCGCTCGCTTCTGGCGGGCATCAGCAACGACCGCGGCCGCATCGCCGCCCGTTCGGGGCTGGGCGCCGTGATGGGATCCAAGCAGCTCAAGGCCGTCGTCCTGGACGGCAATCTGCGGATCCCCGTTCACGACCGGAGCGAGATCAAGCGCCTGAGCGAGGGATGCAACCGCTGGGTCCGCCTCCAGCCGCCTTTCCTGCCCGGCCCGGCCGCCGCTTACGTGGGCAGCCTGATGCGCATGCTGCCGATGCAGATGGCCCAGGACGGCCTCCTCTACAAGATCCTCCTGAAGAAATGGGGGACCGTCAGCATGAACCAGATGTCCGTCGAAATGGGCGATGCGCCCGTCAGGAACTGGCTCGGCAGCAGCGCCGACTGGCCTCCGGCAAAATCCCTTTCCGTGAACCCCGACGCCGTCATCGCCCGGGAGCAGCGGAAATACCACTGCTACTCCTGCCCGCTGGGCTGCGGCGGCATCTGCAGGACCGCACGGTTCGCCGAGACGCACAAGCCGGAATACGAGACGGTGCTCGCCCTGGGGGCGCTCTGCATGAACGGCGACCTCGATAGCATCTGCGACCTCAACGAGCGGCTGAACCGGGCGGGGATGGACACGATCTCCGCCGGCGGGACCGTCGCCTTCGCCATCGAGTGCTACGAAAACGGCCTCCTGACGAAGGCCGATACGGACGGCCTGGATCTGACCTGGGGCAACACGGCGGCGGTCGTCGCCCTGGTGGGGAAAATGATCAGCCGGGAAGGCATCGGAGACCTCCTGGCCGACGGGACGAGGGCCGCCGCCGCAAGAATCGGCAAGGGAGCGGAGCAGTTCGCCGTCCATGCCGGCGGCCAGGAGCTCCCCATGCACGACGGCCGCAACGATCCCGGTTACGCCCTCCATTACGCCGCGGAACCGACCCCGGGGCGGCACACCCTCGGCTCTCAGATGTACTACGAGATGTTCCAGCTCTGGAGGAAGGCGAAGGATCTGCCGTCCCCGGCGCCCCTGTACTTCAAGGGACGCAAGTACGATCCGTCGCCGGAAAAGGCCGTCATGGCAGCGGCCTGCACGCGCTATATGAATGTGGCCAACGGCGCCGGTCTCTGTCTCTTCGGACTCTTCCTGGGCGCGCACCGCATCCCCGTTTTCGATTGGCTCAACGCCGCAACGGGCTGGCAAAGGAGTCCGGAGGAGTACCTGGCGCTCGGGGGCGAAATCCAGACCATCAAGCAGCGGTTCAACATCGCCCACGGCATCGATCCCGCCTCGGTGTCTCTCCCGGGCCGGGCCCTCGGACGCCCGCCCCAGCAGGAAGGCGCGAACCGCGGGCGGACCGTCGAGATCGAGGAGATGCGGGGCGGCTACTGGCGCGAGTTCGGCTGGGACCCGCAGACGGGAAGGCCGCCGGAGACGGGGAAGGCCGAATCCGGTTCGTCCTCCGCGATGTGAAGGCCGGCGGCGCCGAAATGCCCGGCCGGACGGCCGGTGCGAAACGTTTCCGACGGAGGCGTTCATGTCCCATCATATCGGAGAAACCTGCGACGGCTGCGGCGCCTGCGTCCGGATGTGTCCGACGGGCGCCGTCACCGGCGCGAAGAAGACACGGCACGCCATCGCCGCCGAGCTGTGCATCGAATGCGGGGCCTGCGGCCGCATCTGCCCGCGGGGGGCGGTGACGGACGCCTTCGGCATTCCCTGTGAAGCCGTGAGGCGCTCCGCCTGGGACAAGCCCCGTTTCGACGCCGGTCGGTGCGTGTCCTGCGGGATCTGCATCGACGCATGCCCGGCGCGCTGCCTCGGCCTTTCGGAAGCCCTGCAAAGGGAGCGGCACGCACTGCCCTTTCTCGCGGAAGAGAAGAACTGCCTGGGATGCGGGTTCTGCGTCCGGGAATGCCCGATGATGGCCATATCGATGGAGGGTTTGAAGAAGTGAAAAGAATGATCGCCCTCCGCGCGGCACGCCGCCAGAATCCGGCAGCGGACGCAACGGGAATCGCCTCCAGCGAAACCGCCGGCACCGATTTCGAGGCCGGCGATATTTGTTCTTTACATTATGTCATTAATGACATACCATGGCGCGTCAAAAAGAGGATACAATAGACAAGAAATTCTTACGGTGAACGGTGTTCTGCGCCGGCGGTCACCAACGCCATCTACAACGCCTGCGGCGCCAGGATTCATGCCTTGCCGGCCACGCCGGAAAAGGTGAAAGCCGCCCTGTCGGCAGCAAGGAAGTAGCCATTTCGATTTGCATAGATATCGAAGGACCGGCAAGCCCCCGAAGAAAGACGGGGGCATGTCGATTTGACAAATGAGTCCCGTGAATCACAGAAAGACCCCTGAAGAATGCAGGAAAGATTTCCCGTCCTTGAATAGAAGGCGGAACGGAAAACCTCCCGTCTACCTCGACAATGCCTGCACGACACTCGTGCCGAGACAGGTTCTGGAATCCATCGACGAGTACTATACGGAATACCCCTCCTGCGGCGGCAGGAGGAGCCGCCACTGGTTTGCCGAAGAAGTTGCCAGCCGCATCGAAGGAAATCCCGTCAAGGGCATAAAAGGTTCCCGCCGGACCATCGCCGAATTCATCAACGCCGCGTCCGAGAAGGAAATCATCTTCACGCTCAATACGACGCATGCCATCAACGCCGTGGCGCTCGGTTTCCGTTTCGGGCACGGGGACGTGGTTCTCCTTACGGATAAGGAGCACAACTCGAACCTGGTCCCGTGGCTGAAACTCCAGAAGGCGGAGCGGATCAGGATCGATCGGGTAATGCCGGATCCGAAAGACGAATTCGACCTTGCCGCGTTCGAAGAGAAACTGACAAACGGCCGGGTCAGAATCGTCAGCATGGCCTACACGTCAAACGCGACCGGCTATACCATCCCCGCGAGGGAGATCATCCGGATCGCCCATCGCTACGGCGCCCATGTCCTCCTCGACGGCGCCCAGACGGTGCCGCACAAGACGATCGACGTTCAGGACCTGGGTGTCGATTTTCTGGCTTTTTCCCTGCACAAAATGTGCGGGCCGCGCGGGGTCGGCGTCCTCTATGCGAAGCAAGAACTCCTTGGGAGAGGTCGGCACGAAGAAGACGGGACTGCCGGCGTCCTCGAACCCGCCATTCTGGGCGGAGGGACCGTGGGCGACTGCACGCACGATTCGTACAGTCTCCTGGAGGCGCCGGACCGGTTCGAAGCGGGAATCCAGAATTATCCCGGTCAGATCGCTTCTGGAACGGCGGTCCGGTACCTGCAGGACGTCGGCATGGAGCGAATTCATGCCCATGAAATCGAGTTGAACCGTTTTCTGACAGGGGAGCTGATCGGCCGTTACGGAAAGGAAGGATGGCTCAGAATCCTCGGTCCGCAGGACGCAGCCCAGAGGGGAGGAATACTGACCTTCGAGGTCAAGAGGCCCAACGCAGTCGGGATCGCCGAAGCGCTCAGTGAAAAGAGCAACATCATGATCCGGGACGGTGTATTCTGCGTCCATTCCTATTTCAACGAACGGTTCGGATATGGATGGACCCGCCCCCGGGCCCACAGCGAGCACAGGATGGTGTACCGCGTTTCCCTGTACTTCTACAACTCCCTCGGCGAATGCCAGGTGTTCCTGGAAACCCTGGACAAGATATTCGAAGAGCGCGGCTACATCTAAGACCCCGGTGAACGGGGTTGAAGGATTTCCGAAAAAATGATCGTAGGCATCATCTTGTCAGCCGGAGAGTCAAAGCGGATGGGCACGCCGAAGCAGCTCCTTCCCTGGGGAAACACCACGATGCTTCAGCAGGTGATCCAAAACGCGGAGGCTTCCCGGTTGGGTCGGGTGGTGGTGGTGCTTGGCCACCGCGCCGATGAAATCGGCGCCAGGGTTCCGGTGTCGTCAAAGACGCGCATCGTGGTCAATCCCGATTTCAGAACCGGCATGAGTTCATCGATCAAAAGCGGGATCAGGAGTGCACCGGCCGATGCGGAGGCGTTCATGCTTCTGCTCGGCGACCAGCCTTTCATCGGTGCCGCCGTGATCGACAAGCTGATTGATGTCTACCACTCCGGCAAAGGCGGCATCGTCATCCCGGTCTGCAACGGACGCCGCGGGCATCCGGTCATCCTCGACTTGCGGTACGGCGAAGAGCTGCTTTCCATCCATGACCAGGGCGCCCGGGAGGTCATTCACAGACATTCCAGCGATGTTTTCGAAGTGCCGGTGGATTCATCGGGTATTTTGTCGGACATCGACACGCCGCAGGATTACCGGGAGGCAATGAAGCAGGCTTTCGAAAAGAAATGACTGGAAATAAAAAGAGAAGAGAGAAGGAGTTCCTCTGCAATGGATGACATCTACGAGACGATTGCGGGACTGAGACGCCGGGGAGAGAGGGCTGTCCTAGCCACCGTCGTCGGTGCCAGCGGCTCTGCACCGCGCAAAGAGGGCGCCAAGATGCTCGTACTGGCCGACGGGCGGATCATGGGTACGGTTGGAGGCGGTTCGCTGGAACATCAGGTTTACAAAGAAGCGCTGAAACTTCTTGAAGGGAAGAAGCCGCAGTTGGTGCATTTCGAGATGACAAATGAGGATGCTTCCCGCGAAGGGATGCTGTGCGGCGGAACCGCGGATGTCTTTATCGAGCCGATCCGGCCTTGGCCGGTGCTGCTGATTTTCGGAGGCGGGCACATCTCCTTTGCCCTTGCGCGAATCGGCAAGATGGTGGATTTCCGCGTCGTCGTCATCGACGACCGTCCTGAATTCGCCAATGCCGAGCGTTTTCCCGAGGCCGACGAGACGATCGCCGGAGACATGGCGTCCGTGGCACGGCGGCTGGAGATCAACGGTTCTTCGTATATCGTCATCGTGACGAGAGAGCACAAGAACGATGCCGAGGTGCTGGAGTGGGCCGCGGTCACCCCGGCTGCATATGTCGGCATGATCGGCAGCAAGAGGAAGATCCAAAAGGTATTCTCCTATCTGAAGTCCAAGGGCATCACGCAGGAGCAGTTGGACCGGGTTCATTCGCCCATCGGACTGCCCATCGGCGCCGAGACCCCTGAAGAGATTGCCGTCAGCATCATGGCGGAGATCATCCAGGTGCGCCGGCGCCTGGATGCGACAAGCCCCAGGGAGCAGGTGGAGCCCCTCTGATTCCCGCTGCCCCGGCGTTCCGGGAAACAGCGCGGATCTGCGGGGGATTCATTCGCCTTTGCGCGAAATTGCCAACCGATTATTTCAAAGAAACGCAATGAAATTGAAGGCATCTGACATTGCGACATATGCCTTGCCTAGCATCGTTTATTCTGATAGATTTTCGGCGCTTTTTCCCACCTCGATTCCATAAGGGGTCGTTTCATGGAAATTCGACACAAGATCTGGCTCGAAAAAAACGGGAAGGTCGTCTTCGGACCGGGACGGGACGTCCTGTTCAAGACCATCGACGAATGCCAGAGTCTCAACGCCGCCGCCAAGAAGCTGGGCATGTCGTACCGGGCTGCCTGGGGGCGGGTACGGGCCTCGGAAGAGCGCCTTGGCATGAAACTCGTCGAGACCGATCCCGGACGGACCGGCATGCACCTCACGGACGAGGCGAAAAGGCTGATCCGCCAATTCGACAAGCTGGACGGAGAGATTTCCCGTCTCCTCGAGGAGGCGAACCGCCAGCTTCCCTGAGCGCATTTTCCCCGTAGAATTTCATCGATTTCTTCTTTCCGTCAATTGATCCGTCTGGTCTGCTGAACCCGCAGGGGCCTCTTCCCGCGCGGGCTTCTCTTGACAAGCGGCCCGCGGCAGGGCACTAATGAAAAAGGGCTGCCGACGCAACGCTTCCCGCCCGCGCGAGAGGGAAGGCGTGCCGTGCGTCCGGCACCGCCGAGGAATGATATGGACAACCGCTGGAAAGAAAAAGTCGTTTCCCCCGGGAAGGTGATGGCCGCCGTTGAACCGGGTATGAGCATCTTCCTCGGCACGGGGACGGCCGAACCGCAGACGCTGGTGAAGCATCTGATGGCCGCGGAGGCGACAAACCTCCAGGACCTGGAGCTGATCCAACTGGTCAGCCTCGGCGACACCGTTTCCATCGACGAGCGCTACGCCAACCGGTACCGCCTGAAGACCTTCTTCTCCGGCTGGATCGCCAGCAAGGCGATCCGGGAAGGACGTGTCGACCTCGTCCCCAGCCGCTTCTCCCGCATCCCCTGGCTCTTCAAGTCCGGCGTGCTGCGCATCGATGCCGCCTTCATCCAGGTCACCCCGCCCGACGAGAGCGGATACGTCAGCCTCGGCGTGGGCGTCGACGTATCGCGGTACGCCATCGAAAAGGCCCCCTTCGTCGTCGGCGAGATCAACGGCCAGATCCCCTTCACGCTCGGCGACACGCTGGTGCACGTCGACGATTTCGACTTCTTCGTAGACGCGACGGAGCCGCCCCTGTACGTGCCCCGCTGGCCCGTCGACGAGGTCTTTCACAAGATCGCCGCCAACGTGGCCGCCGTCGTGGAGGACGGCAGCTGCATCTCCTTCGCGATCGGACCGCTCTACGAGGCGCTCGGCCGACAGCTCCAGACCAAGCACGACCTCGGCATCCACACGCCCTTCTTCACCGATGCGCTCATGGACCTGGTGAGAAGCGGCGCCGTCACGAACCGCCAGAAGGATTTCTTCCGCGGCAAGTCGCTCGCCTCCTACGCCCTGGGCACGGCGGAGCTGCTGCGCTGGCTTGACCGCAATCCCCTCGTGGAGTTCCAGCCGCTGGACGTGGTCTCCGATCCCAAGAACGTCAGCCTGAACAGCGGTTTCGTGGGCATCCTGCCGGCGCGGAAGGCCGACCTGACGGGCAACATCGCGCTCCATATCGGCAGGGGGAACATGACGGCGGCGCCCGGGGCCGTCCAGGAGCTCTTCATGGGGGCCGCCTTTTCCCGGAACGGCCGGACGATCTTCGCCCTGCCCAGCCGGAACCGGAAGGGCGCGCCGAACATCATGATCTCCATCGAGGACTTCCCCTACCAGTTCCCCAACCGGGAATCCCTGGACATGATCGCCACCGAGTACGGCGTCGCCTATCTCCGGGGCCGCACGGTCCGGGAACGGGCACAGGCCCTGATCGAAATCGCCCACCCCGACGACCGCGCGGAGCTTGTCCGCCAGGCCAAGGGGTTCCGGATCCTGTACCAGGACCAGATCTACCTGGCCGAATCCGGGCACATGTACCCCGAGAAAATCGCCTGCGCCCACACCTTCAAGGGCGGCCTCACCGTGCGGTTCCGGGCCATCAAACCCTCCGACGAGGATGGGATGCGGCGCCTCTTCTACCGGTTTTCGGACCGGGCCGTGTACTACCGCTACTTCAGCCCCGTGAAGGCCATGCCCCACGGCAAGATGCAGGAATACGTAAACGTGGATTACCGCCGGACGATGTCCATCGTCGGCGTGATCGAGGAAGGGGGGCAGGAAAAAATCATCGCCGAGGCCCGCTACGTCCTGAGCAAGGGCCGGCCGTACGCCGATACGGCCTTCGTCGTCGACGAGGCGTACCAGGGCCTGGGGATCGCGTCGTTTCTCTTCATGCTCCTCATCAAGAAGGCCCGGGAGGAAGGCATCGAGGGGTTCTCGGCCGATGTGCTCGCGGACAACAAGGCGATGCTCAAGGTCTTCGAGCGGTCGCCCTATCCGGTGCGGGCCGTCCTCGACGGCGGCATCTACGCACTTTCCATCCCCTTCTCTGCGAAGGAGAATGAAGCCGAGGTAAAGGGTTTCCCGTCATGAAGAAGTTGCTGATTGCCGCGATCGTGGTCCTTGCCGTTTCCGCCGCTCCCGCCCGGGCGCAGAAGATCGCGACGCCTCCGTCGGCCTCGCACGCCGACACGGCGTCGGCCCCTTTTTTGATCTCGTCGATCCGCGTGCAGGGCCCCCTCGACTTCTGCGGCGAGCCCGTGCCTCTCGGCGAACCCGATGTCCGCGAGCGTCTCGAGAAGGAACTGCTCACGACGATCTGGAACCGTCCCCAGACGATCCTCTGGCTCAAACGGGCGGGCCGTCACGTGCCGTACATCGAAGAGGAACTCAGGCGCAACGAGATGCCGTCCGACCTCAAGTACATGGCGATCATCGAGAGCGCCCTCCTGCCCCACATCGGCTCGAACCGGGGGGCGCGCGGTTTCTGGCAGTTCATCGACCCGACGGCGGCCCGATTCGGCATGGTCGTCAACAGCGAAATCGACGAACGTCGGAGCCTTCCCCATTCGACGAGGGCCGCCATCGCCTACCTGAAGTCGCTGTACGCCGACCTGAAATCCTGGACGCTGGCCGCCGCCGCCTACAACATGGGCGAGGAAGGCCTGAAGGCCGAAATCCTCGTGCAGAACACGAACGACTATTACCGCCTGTACCTGCCGCTGGAGACCCAGCAGTACGTGTTCCGGGCCATCGCGGCCAAGATGGTCCACACAAACCCCCGCGCCTACGGCTTCACCCTGAACGGGGACGACCTTTACCGGCCCGTCGACACGGAAGCCGTGGAAGTGAAAGCGACCAAAGATACCCCCATCTTTCTCATTGCCCAGGCGGCCAACACGTCCTTCAAGGGGATCAAGGACCTGAACCCGGAGATCCGCGGCTACTACCTCGTCGAGGGGACAAGGACGATCCTCGTCCCCAGGGGCTCCGCGGCGGGATTTCAGCAGCGCCTGGAAAAGCTCATGGAGCAGTGGCTGGCGGAGCGCTGGAATTTCGTCTACACGGTGAAGAAGGGGGATACGCTTTCGGGAATTGCGCAGCGTTTCGATGTGCCGCTCCCGGCGCTCATGATCTGGAACCGGACGGATCGGAAGAGACCGCTCCAGCCCGGAGAGAAGCTCTTCATCTTCGCAGAGTCCGCGCGGACGAACGGGAACGGCGGGACGCGCTGAAACCGGCCGGTCACTCCGTTTCCCGCAACTCCTCCATCAGCGGGACGATATCCGCGCCGAGGCGGCGCGCCTTTTCCGCCGACAGCGCCCCCGATCCGACGAGTCCGGCCGGCGTCGTCTCCCCAGACCGGCAAAGGGCGATCAGCTCCGGATCGGAGAGCACGCGGAAGACCGCCATGTTCTTCCGCTTCGCCTGCGCGAAGCGCCACCGGTACAGCCTCGCCAGTCTCGCCCGCTGATCTTCCATAAGCGTCTCGTATCCCTCGACGTACAGGTGCCCCAGCGGGTTGAAGCGCTTCTCGTGCCACTCGGCCGCGCACATCTGCTCGAAGAGCCTCTGCGCCTCGGCTTCCAGATTCCGTTCGCGAAGGTCCGCGGCGAGCTTGCGGTACAGGGGAACGAGAAAGGAGGTGTCTTCGGCGGCGTAGCGCAGTTGCTCGGCCGTCAGGGGGCGGTTTTCCCATCGGGAGCGCTGCGTCGACCGCTTCTTATCGATCTGTACGCCCAGGTGCAGGCCGATCAGGGTGGACAGGGACAGCTGGCGGTCTCCCAGGAGCGAGGCGGCGCGGTGCGTGTCGAAAAAGCCCGCGAAGGAAAATCCATAGTCCCGCTTGAGGATGCGCAGGTCGTTGTCGCCGGCATGGGTCACCTTGACGACCGCGGGGTCTGCGAAAAGGCGTCCCAGTCCGGAAAGGTCGAAGCCCGCCAGGGGATCGACGAGGTATGTGTGCTTTTCATTGGTGAGCTGAATCAGACAGAGCTTCTCGCGGAAATAGCGGAAGGAGTCGTATTCCGTATCGAGACCGGCGGCGGCCGATGCGCTGAGTTCGCGAAGGGCCTCCTCCAGAATCTCCCGTGAATCCACCCACCACGTATCGGACATCTTCACCCGATCGGAACGGAACTTTCGGACCTCTTACCCCCAAATGCGCCCCGCCGTCAAGCCCGCTGCAAAAAGGGCCAGGCAAACGAGGGCGATCCGGTCGGGACCCGCTATCCGCAGCTCGCGGAGCGTCGTTGCGGGCTGCCCCGCATATCCGCGCGCCTCGATGGCATCGGCCAGTTCCCCGGCCCTCCGGAAGGTTCCCAGCAGGACCTGAACCGCCGTCATCCGGGCGGCCCGGAATCGCGCCCCGATGCCCTGCCGCGGCCCGCCGCCGCCCCGGGCGGCCCGGGCCGTCCGGATGCGATCCAGCTCTTCGAGATAGACGGGCAGGAAGCGCAGGGCGACCGACGCCCCCATGGCGAGATCGCGCGACGGGACCCCCAGGCGCCGCAACGGGTGCAGGATCCGTTCGATCGCCGCGACGATCTCCGAGGGCGCCGTGGTCATGGTGAGGAAGGAGGCCGTCGTCAGGAGGCAGGCGAACTGCCAGCCCACGAAGAGGCCCAGGCGGATGCCCTGCAGGCTGACGCCAAGGCCGCGCAGCAGGGGGACCTCGACCGGTTTGCCTTCCGCAAAGAAGGCCTGGAGGAGAAACAGGAGCGCGATTAAGGGGACCATGGGCCGGACTTCGGCCAGCAGCCGGGAAGGACCGACGCGGAGGAGACAGGCGACGGCCGCAAGGGCCGCCGTGATGAGGACCGCCCCGGCGGCGTTGGCGGCGAAGACGCCCGCGCTGAGAACGAACACGGCCAGGATCTTGATCCGCGGGTCCAGACGGTGAAGCACCGTTTCCCGGGCCAGGTATCCCGTAGGACGGATCATCGCTCCTCCGCCCCGCCGCCCGGCGCAACGCTCCGGATATGGGCGGCGACCTCGGCGGCGGCTTCCTTCAACGTCAGGGCGCCTCCCTTCACGCCGACGCCCGCCTCCCGCAGCCGCTCGATGATCTCCACGGCCGGCGGCGCATCCAGCCCCAGACCGCGGAGCATCTCCCGATCGGTGAGGACGTCGCGCGGGCTCCCTTCGCAGCGGATGGCGCCGGCCTCCATGACGGCCACGCGGTCCGCGTGGACGATCTCGCGCGCATCGTGGGCGACGTGCACGATCCCGATTCCCCGCTCCCGGTTCAGGGACCGGATCAGCGCCAGCACGCGGCGCCGGGCGGCGGGGTCGAGGTAGGCCGAAGGCTCGTCGAAGGCGATGTACCGGGGATCCGTGGCGATGACGCCGGCGATCGTGACGAGGCGCTTTTCGCCCCCGGAGAGGGTATGGGGCAGGCGTCCGGCCAGGGCCGCGATGCCGACGGCCGCCAGGGCTTCGTCGACGCGACGCCGCAATTCCGGTGTGGGCAGCCCCATGTTCCCGGGACCGAAGGCCACGTCCTCCTCGACGGTCATGCCGACGATCTGATGCTCCGGATTCTGGAAGGACATGCCAACACGCCGGCGGATCTCCGCAACGGCGGCACGGTCCCTGGTGTCCAGGCCGTCGACGGTGACGGAACCCTCAGCGGGCAGGAGGAGGGCGTTGAGCTGCCGGATCAGCGTCGTCTTGCCGCAGCCGTTGGCGCCGATGAGGCCGACGTACTCCCCTTCGCGGATGGTCAGGGACGCTTCCCGAAGCGCAGGCGCGCCCGCCGTTTCATAGGCGAAGGTCACCCGGTCCACGACGATCATTGCGGCGCTCCCCGAAAGGGCATGCGGTTCCTCAGCATCCGGACGATGAAGACGGCCGCCGCCATCTTGGCGGCGTCCCCTGGAAGGAAAGGCACGATCCCGACCGCCAGGGCCTTGGCCGGCGACAGCTTCGCCACGACCATGAGCTGGGCGACGCCCAGGGCGTAGAGGCAGGCCGTCCCCGCAACCATGGCAAGGAGAAGCCGGAAGGCGCCGGCCGGCTTTCCAGCCCGCGCCAGCCGACCGGTGACATAGGCGCCGACGATGAAACCGATCAGGTAGCCGCCGGTGGGCCCCAGCAGGACGCCCAGCCCGCCTTTCCCGGCGGCGAAGACGGGCAGGCCGATGGCGCCGATCAGGACATAGACGATCTGGCTCCAGGCGCCCAGCGGCCCGCCCAGAAGGCAGGCCGCCAGGTACAGAAAAAACGTCTGCATCGTCACCGGGACCGGTGGAACCGGGATCACGATGTAGGCGCCGACAGCGGTGAGCGCCCCGAACATCGAGGCGTAGATCCGTCCGCGCAGGGACGATCTTTCCATGAAACTCCCCTCCTCAGAACGACAGTGAAACGCCGCCGCGCCAGGTCATCCCAGGCGCCGGGTAGTAGGTGTTCTCGCCTCCCCAGGAGACGTTGTCGGTTCCGAAGTTCACGTATTTCTTGTCGAAAAGGTTCTCCACGCCCAGGAAGGCCGAGAACCTCCACTTTTCCGCCGGCGGCCGGTAGAAAAGATAGAGATTGTAGAGGGTGTAGGACTCGACCTTGTCCGTATTGTTGTCGAAGTCGCCGCTCAGGAAGCACGCGGCGACATGGCGCGCTTCTGGGCGCAGCACGAGCGAAAAGGGCAGGTTCAGCTCCATCCCCGCATTGACGATCCTGTCGGGGGCCAGGGGCACTTCCTTCATGTTGTACTGCCCCGCCTCGAACGTCGCCCGATGGTAGGTGAAGTTCCCATAGATCTTCGCCCAGTCCACGAGCCGGTACGATGCCGACATCTCCGCCCCTTCGTGCCGGGTCTTGTCCATGTTCCGGTTCTTGTTTGCCACCGCGTCCCAGGCGATCTCGTCTTCCATGTCGATCCGGAACAGCGACAGGCTCAGTTTCAGGTCCGCCGACGGCGACAGCTGCATCCCCACCTCCATGCTCCTTCCCGTCTCCTTCTCCAGGTCCCGGTTGAAGCCGCCTCCCCAGCCGTTGAAACTGGCCTGCTCGTCAATGAAGGGGATGCGGTACACGGTGGCGTATTTCGCGTAAACGCTGGATGCCTTCCCGAAAAGATAGGTGAGGCCCGCCTCATAGGCCTCCGCCTGGTGAACCTTTTCGTCGTCGAAATTGTTGGCCGGCGTCGTGAAGTCGCTGTTCCTCCCTTTCTGGATCGTCCTGTCCTGCCTGATCCCGACACTGAGGATCAGGGGATCGAAGAGGTGAAATTCGTCACGGACGTAGGTCCCGAAGCTGTCCCGCGAAAGGTCGGCCACCGAATTCTTCGTCGCCCGTTCCCGGGTGCCGAAGAACGTCTTTTCATAAGGCTCGTGGTACCAGTCGGCCCCCAGAGTCAGCTTGTTCTTGAAACCGCAGATCTCCCGGTCCAGGACATACTTCGGGGTCAACCCATAGGTCTCAATCTCCGTATCCGAGTATTTGTTGGACCAGAAGGAAGGCATGTTGTTCTCGATGTGCTTCCGGCCATAGAGGAAATTGACGTCGAATCTCCCCAGGGAGCCCAGCAGCGACGTCGCGCCGATATTGACGTTCGTGTACGTATCCGCGCCGTCGTCGTCGGGCGCTGCGTTCGTCCAGTTCGCCGGCGTGGCGGGCTGATACTGCCGGCGGTCCTGCTCCATCTGCGCCCTGGTCAGGGCGCCGGGCATCTGGAAATCGGTCTTGTTGAAGGAGAGCCCCAGGGAAAGGCCGAGCCAGTCGTTTGCCGCATATCCCGCCTCGAAGCCCGCGTTCCGGGACGAGTATTTCGACCGGTCCCGGTATCCGAAGCTGAAATGATTCTCCCCGTTCAGCGAATAGCTCCACTTGTCCGCGGCCCCGCTGACACCTACCTGCTCGTCGTGGAGCCCGTAGCTCCCGGCCGTGAAGGAGGCGGCGACCTGCGGCTTCCCCTTCCCCTTCTTGGTCAGGATATTGATGACGCCGCCGATGGCCGCATCGCCGTAGAGGACGCTCCCGGGCCCGCGGACGATTTCGATCCTCTCGATGTTGCTCAGCGGGATCTGCATCCAGTTCATCGACGACAGGTCGGGCCGGTTCAGACGCCTGCCGTCCAGCATGACCAGCGTCTTCCCGAAGGGGGTGTCGCCCCCGAAGCCGCGCATGTCGATGAAGGACTGCGCGGGGTTGCCGCTGAAACTGCGGAATTGAATCCCCTCCAGCTTGTCCAGGAGCTCGACGACATTCGCGGCGCCGGATTTCCTGATGTCCTCCGCCGTGATGACGGACACGCTGGCCGGCACCTTGCGGATCTCTTCCGTGTCACGCGTCGCCGTGATGACAACCTCTTCCAGCGTGACGGCCGGCCCCGATGAACCCTTCCCCTCCTGGGCGGCGAATCCGTCGCGTGAGCCGCCCGCCAACGCGAATGCCAAAACGAAAAACCATGTCCACCGAATCTTCATGACTTTTCTCCTTTCCCCCGCGGGAAAATCGTTTTCCATCTCCGGCGGCCAAGTTTCCTGGCTCACGGCATCCTACTTTCCACGCCTTCCCGGGTTTCCTCGGGGAACCCCAGTGGCATACCGTGGATTTCGTTCCGCTCACAGTTGCGGGGCAGCACCGGTTCCGCACCGGTTTCCTTGCTCCGCCGGACAAACCCCTCACGAAAGTCGAATCGACAAAACCGTATCCGCTTTCCATCGGGCCCTATCCAGAATCTTCGCAGAATCCTTTCCATGCACGGCGGAGTGGCAGTCCCGTTCCGCCCGCAGGAACGGAAAGTGCTCTGCAAGATTTCTATTCAGCTTTCAAAGAGCCGCCAGCGTCGTGACGCGGGGCGTCCCGGTAGAGGGATGGCGGTCCACGAGGACTTCGGTCCCGTAGACGCCCCGGATGTTTCGCTCCGTCAGCACGTCCCAGACCGGCCCCGCGGCCCGGACCTCGCCGCGGTCCAGCAGCACCAGGCGCCCGGCGTAGCGGGCCGCGAGGTTGACGTCGTGCGTCACGAAGAGGACCGCGATCCCCCGGGTCCGGTGCAGCCGGTGCAGGAGATCGAAAAACAGGAGCTGGTGCCGGATGTCCAGAAAGACGGTGCACTCGTCGAGCAGCATCACTTCCGGCTCCTGCGCCAGGGCCCGGGCGATCCAGACCCGCTGCCTCTCGCCGCCGCTGAGTTCGCCCATTTTCCGGTCGGCAAGGCCGCCGACGCCGGTCATCTCCATGGCCTCGCGGACGATCTCTATATCATCGGGACCCTCGAAATGAAACCGCTTCAGGTGGGGGAAGCGCCCCATCATCACGATCTCGCGGACGCGGTAGGGAAAGGGAACCGGCTGCTCCTGGGGAACGGCCGCGACGGTCCGCGCCAGTTCCTCCCGGCCGATCCTGGAGACGGGCCGGCCGCGCAGCAGAACAGCGCCTGCCGCGGGCTTCAGCAGGCCGTCGAGGACGCGCAGCAGGGTGGACTTGCCGGAGCCGTTAGGGCCGATGAGGCCCACGATTTCCCGCTCGCCCACGGAAAAGGAGACGCGCCGCAGCACCGCCTCGCCCGGACGGTACGTGAAATCGACATTCCGCACGTCGAGGACCGGGTCCGTCACAGGTCCCTCCTGCGCAGGAGGTAGATGAAATAGGGCGCGCCGCAGAGGGCCGTCACCACGCCGACGGGCAGCTCCGAAGGGGCCACGGCGGTCCGCGCCAGGGTGTCGGCCGCCGCCAGAAAGGACGCGCCGAAGAGCGCGCAGGCCGGCAGGTGCAGGCGGTGGTCCGCGCCGAACACGAGGCGCATCATGTGGGGGACCATGAGCCCCACGAAGCCGATGATCCCGCTGACGGAAACGGCCGCCGCCGTGACGAGGGAGGCGGCAAGCAGCATCCGCAGCTTGAGCCCTTCCAGTTCGACCCCGAGCTGCCGCGCCGTTTCCTCGCCCATGGCGACGAGATTGAGGGGGCGCGCATCGGCATAGAGGACGACGAACCCCGCGGCGAAGACGAGCCCCCCGGCCGCCGCCTCGCGGAGACCCGCGGCGGAGAGGTCCCCCATCAGCCAGAACATGGCGTTGCGCAGCTCGGCGCGGGACGCGACGGAGAGGAGGAAGAGGATCACGGCGGAGAGGAAGGCGTTGACGATGACCCCCGACAGGAGCAGCGTTTCCGAGCGGAGGTCCGATCCCTTCCGCGCGATGCCGACCAGGGGGAGGATCGTGAGGACCCCTCCGGCAAAGGCGAAAAGCGGAACCCCGACCGAGAGCGACGCGGCGCCGGCGACGATCCCCAGCATGGCCCCGACGGCGGATCCGCCGGACACGCCGAGGACGTAGGGATCGGCCAGCGGGTTGCGCAGCAGGGCCTGGAAGACCGCTCCGGCAACGGCGAGCGACGCCCCGACGATGCCGGCAAACAGGGCTCGGGGTAGGCGGATCGAAAAGACGATGTCCCGCTGCGCCGCGGTCAGGGGGCTCTCCCCGGGCATCCAGCCCAGAAAAATTCCCCGCAGGGCGTCGGCGAAGGGGATGGAGACCGCGCCCGAAAGGAGCGAGACGATCACGACGGCCAGAAAGACCAGGGCCAGCAGAAGGCTGATCCCGAGAACCCGGTAGGCCGTCATCCCTACCCCCGAATCACGCGCGGGGCGCGGCGCGTCCAGCTTCGCATATCCCAGGTGGAATCCATGGGCGAGCGTGTCCGCGCTGCCGGCGACAGCCCGCACTTGAGGGCGAAGTAGCGGTGAAAGGCAAGGCACCCGGTGAGTTCCGGATGGAAGACCGTGACGAGGACGCTGTCATTTTCGGCCGCGGCGATGTAACCGTCCATGGCGAGCAGGACTCGGACATCGGGGCCCGCCGAGAGGATCTTCGGCGCCCGGATGAAGGTCAGCGGCAACGGCTCGGGCGACACCCGGGGCACCTTCGCCTCGGTCCGGAAGCTGTCGAGCTGGCTGCCGAAGCTGTTGCGCTCCAGGCGGATGTCGATGAGGTCGAAGAAAGGTTCCTCGCCGACGACTTCGCGCGCGAGCAGGATGGCCCCCGCGCAGGTCCCCCAGATCTTCATCCCGCGGGCGGCTTCCCGGAGGATGACCTCCCGCAGGCCGAAGATGCGCAGCAGCCTCGCCAGGCATGTGCTTTCTCCCCCCGGGATGATGAGTCCGGCGAGACCGGCAAAGTCTTCTTCCTTCTTGACGGGGATGCCGCAGAGTCCCAGGCGGGACAGGTGATCGAGGTGCTCGACCACGCCGCCCTGGAGATCCAGGACGCCGATCGCCGCGTGCCTGCCGCCGGTTCGGAGGGCCTTTACCGTGGCCATGGGAAGCCTCTCTACCAGCCGCGCTCCGCGAGGCGCTGGTCGGCGGGAATGTCGGAGAGTTCGAGACCCGGCATGGCTTCGCCCAGTCCCAGCGACGCATCGAGGACCTTGGCCGGATCGTTGAAGTAGGCCGTCGCCTTCACGATCGCCCGGGCCCGGACTGCGGGGTCCGCCGACTTGAAGATCCCAGATCCCACGAAAACGCCGTCGCACCCCAACTGCATCATCAGGGCCGCGTCAGCCGGCGTGGCGATCCCGCCGGCGGCGAAATTCACGACCGGCAGCCTGCCCAGTTTCTGCACCTGCAGCGCCAGCTCGTAAGGAATTCCGTTGCTCTTGGCGTACCCCGTGACCTCCTCGACCGGCATGTTCGCGAGCTGCCGGATCTCCCGGTTCATGGTCCGCATGTGGCGCACGGCCTCGACGACGTTCCCCGTCCCGGCCTCGCCCTTGGTGCGGATCATCGCCGCTCCCTCGGCGATGCGGCGCAGGGCCTCGCCCAGGTTCCGTGCCCCGCAGACGAAGGGGATCGAAAACTTCGTCTTGTCGATGTGGCATTCCTCGTCCGCCGGCGTCAGAACCTCGCTCTCGTCGATGTAATCGATCTTCAGCGCCTCCAGGATCTGGGCCTCCACGAAATGACCGATCCGGGCCTTGGCCATGACCGGGATCGACACGGCCTCCTTGATCTGCCGGATCATCAGGGGGTCGGACATGCGCGCCACGCCCCCCTGCTTGCGGATGTCGGCGGGCACGCGCTCCAGGGCCATGACCGAGACCGCCCCGGCCTCTTCGGCGATCTTCGCCTGTTCCACGTTCGTCACATCCATGATCACCCCGCCCTTGAGCATCTGGGCGAGCTGGACGTTCAGTTCATATCGCTTTGCATCCACGTCGATGGTCCTCCGTTCGTTTCGTATTGAAGGCGGTATGATATGCCGCAGAGCGGTTTCCGTCAAGTCGCGAATAAAACATCCGCTATCCGATAGAAAATATTGACTTTTGGACCCTCTCTGCTATTTTGCAGAATAAAGATAAAAATAACCGTTATGTGATCATGTAATAAGAGAATGGACGACGATGCCCTGAAAAAGAAAATCAACGATTTGGCTGATGATTCTACAGTCATCATCGCAAATCCAAGAGACATGGAAAAACTCAAGAGGCAAGGACTGCCATTTCATGTCGTGCCCTCCTTGACGATTGCTAAGCTTTTTCAGGAACGTTTGAAAACAGCGGTGGACGTAGGTACACAGTTGCCCGCTCCGCCGAACAATTTGCCCCCAGCTATTAAATCCCTTTATCAAGAAATTCGGGAATGTGTCATTTTCGGGCTTAATGGAGCCGCTATTACTCTTGCTGGCAACCTTATCGAATTCACACTTAAACATGCAACATATGTCAAAGAAGTTGGCGGCTACCAGAAATACGACCCAGAGAAATGGGATCAATTTGAAAAGATTGAATTCGGCGATGCCATTAGGCGAGCGAGCAGGGCAGGTCTGTTAAGGTCCAAAATGGCCAAACAGCTTCAATCCTTCCGAGAGGATATCCGCAATCCTTACAGCCATTACAACATAAAAAAGATTACCGAAGATGTGATTGCCGGTAGGGTTAAAAGGATCAATCTGGAGACGGGAGAAGTCGAGGAAATTGACATACCCGCAAAGGAAAGTCCGATGATACAGGCCCAAGTGAAGCCATGGGTAGACGGACAAAGGGTACTTGCTGTCTTCCATTTTGCTGACGGAGTGGTGAAGTACTTGATAGCCACTCTCGAAGAATATCTGAAAGGCACGCATAACGAATAGGTGCACCGGACGTGGCGAAACAGCGTGCCACGCCGGTGACCACCGTGTTGGAACAACGATAAAAATGGAGGGAGTTATGAGGTCTCCATTGGAGGAGCAGTTTCATCAAGAGATGCTTTCTATCCATCCCAAATCGGGAAGAGCTACAGGATACTGGCCAAATAGGTTTCTTCAAAAGGTTAAAAGATATGGGGGACTTGTAGCCGCAAAAGATTGGCTGAAACTCGAAAAGGGCTTATCTCCTGGCCTCCAGAGATTGGCGAGAGAAGGACGGACTGATTTGTCAATGGAAGCGCTTGTTCTTGAAGAACCTTGGCGCCAGCTTTTTTCGGCAGAGGAGCTTAAAGAGGCCCAGAGACGGCTTAGTGCAGCGGAGAGAATATCAAAGGGCTAACTCTTTCGGTTCCGTCAATTCATTCTATTAGGGGGTTGGAAACCGCCCCTGCCCGATCCTGCCCTTTGGCCTAACTCAAAGGGGGTTAAGATATGAGGAAAATAATTCTTGTTTCAGTGTTGGCCGTTCTCGTTGGATGTGCTCTCGGACCGATGTACCGTGTCAAGATCGACTCAATTAGTGGCCTCAGTACCGCAACAAAGAAGACTTACATCCTGCTCCCTGGTGTCAAAGACGTTGAGCCAAACGATCTGCAATTCAAGGAGTACTCATCCTATGTCGAACGGGCTTTGTCTTCAGCCGGGTATGTCAGGGCTGAGAATCCCCAAAATGCAAATATCGCAGTCTTCCTCTCTTATGGGATAGGTGACCCCAAAGATCATCAATACTCATACTCGCTTCCTGTGTGGGGGCAAACGGGTGTAGCCTCTTCCACCACATACGGAACGATAAGCTCATATGGAAGTTCTGGCGTATCATGGTACCACCACATATATACCGAGTTATGGGATCACAGGTTACACAACCCACATCGACTCCTATACTACCTTTTTCAGGTTCATCGTTCTGGATGCTGTGGATCTGGTTGAATATAACCACTCCGAAAAGATCATCCAGGTATGGAAAACTACTGTGACAAGTCGGGGATCGAGTGGGGATCTCCGACGGGTTTTTCCAGTTCTCATGGCGGCCGCGACTCCCTACATTGGTACTAACACGGGCAAGCAGGTTGATGTGACCCTGACCGAGGGGGACAAGGCTGTATCCGAGATAAAGGGTTTAGCGAAATAGTTTTGCTCTAATCGGGCAGCCGGGGGGATTAGCCCCCCAGCCCCCACACCACCCGGCACGCGGGTCCGCATCGGGCGGTTCACAGAGATTACCGGGCCGTAGCCGGGTAGTGAATGTGAGCCCACGGCTCTTTGACAGACGGCGGCTCTTGATCCTTGAGCCATTTGTTGGTCATGCCCGTTTGCGTTTGCCAACGTCCGGGAAAATCATGGATTTTGTCATGTTGCTGACTTGCCCGGAAATTCAGCCTTGTATGCTGTTGCTGTTCCCCTCGACAGGCTCGGGCCTTCCATGAATTGGCATATCGGTATACTGCTCAATCAATTCTGGTGAGCAATTCACAGTCCTCTTTGCGCGCCATGAAAATCATGGATATTGTGAGATAGTAAATCCAGTGTCCATTGTGGTTGATATAGGAGGGATTAGAAGATGAAACTTACAGCAATCATCGAGAAGGAAGACACTGGCTGTGTCTCGCTGTGTCCTGAATTAGATATTGCAAGCCAAGGAGATACCATTGAGGCCGCAAGAGACAATCTTAAGGAGGCATTAGAGCTGTTCTTTGAAACGGCATCTGCTGAAGAAATATGGCACCGACTTCATGGGGATGTATCCGTTACGCAAGTTGAGGTTGCCACTGGGTAAACTTCTTATCCAATGTACAAACCATTGACAGGATTCACATACAGGGGGACTTTCACCCCATAAGTTCACGCCCGTGCCGGGCGTACACAAGTCGTTGGAGTCGACCGCTGAACAGCCGGCGGGGGAGTGAGGCTGAGGGACCCATAGATCGGTGCTCCACGGGGCGGCGACTCGACTCATCGTTGGGCTTCAAGAGGAGGCGCCATAGGATGGAATATGCATCGGACATCTCAATCGCTTCGGGCATGATACCCTTTTCAGGCGTTGGTGAAGTTAGCGCCTTGCAGGCGGCGCCGAATGAAATTTCCGTGAATTATGAATACGGCGATCTTAAAGAAGTGATCGTCGGCGTGCCATTCATGATATATCCCGATATGCGAGTGGCCACGTGGATACAGGAGGCCTTAAAAATCCTGCCTGAGTCGGAAGCGAAGAAAGGTATGGAAAGGTCAGGAAAGGACTCCATCGAAATCGGCAAATTCGCTGCAATGGAGAAGGAGAACAAGGAACTCGTCGCCATACTTGAAAAGCATGGCGTAAAAGTTTGGCGGCCCGATGTGCTCACCCGTGAGCAAGTCGTCAAGAACTTCGGCGAGGAATATGTTCGTCTTGCCGGCGTGTCGCAGCAGTATGTCCGCGATCCAATTACCGTGATTGGCGACAATGTCATAGAAAACACAATGGGGTCGCTTTACCGCCGCGCTGACATTTTGGCATTGCGACGCCTATTTATGAAAAGAGTGGCTGGTTCCAATGCCCGGTGGGTAGCCATGCCCGGTTTAGACTACTCGCTTATGATACAGGACGGAAAATTTGACAAAACAGGATTCCCCGTGTTGGAGGGAGGCGATGTCATTGTGCTCGGCAAGAAGATACTGGTCGGCACATCCCTTAACCGCGCCACCGGCTCCAGCGAACGGGGCTACCTGTGGTTAAAGTCCTATCTCGCGCCGCAAGGATATGATGTTGAACGGGTCCGCCTTTCAGAAGACATTCTTCATTTGGATGTGAGCTTATCAGTGCCTCGTCCCGGCGTGATCATTGTTTGTCCGGAGGTTTTCGTGGACGGAATTCCCTCCTACTTCGACGGGTGGAAGAGAATCGAGGTAAGCAAGGAAGAGACGCGTTACCTCGCAATCAACGGATTGCCTATAGATAAGGGCCACTACATATTAGGATACAACGACCACTTCGACGGCAAACGGGTCAAAGAAGCTCTGGAGGCAAGCGGTATCACGGTATATCTGATTTACTTTGCGGCCCACAATGAGGATGGCGGTTCAATCCGCTGCAGCACCCATCCCTTGGTAAGGGAACTCAACAAAGGAGAGACGGCAAAAGCCGAATCGGGTAGCCGGGGTTAGCTAACCCCTGGCCCCCACACACCCGGCATGCGGGTCCGCACCGGGCGGTTCCACGACGCGCCCCATGGGCACTCCTCCATCCGGATTCATCGTGCCATGAGAGCTCATAGAGGTTCTTCCTTTCTCTGTGTTCGGCCCTTCGGCGGGGTAAGTCTTTCCCGGCTTTGCCGGGCTTGTTTCCTTGCGCCTACTATGGCCTCTGCTGACTCCTGTCCGGTTCCACGGCATGTTGCCATGACGGACGCCACTCCCAAAGAAGTCGCAGACCGGGCAGGCCTCCTCGGATAAGACGTGAACTGTGGCTATGCAACCGCAGCATTTACCGTATCTCCCGAACCCAGGGCTTTGTCATGTTGTGCCGACTTGCCTGGAGATTCAGCCTTGTATGCTGTTTCTGTTCCCCGGATCAGGTCCGGGGCAGGCTTGGCTCATCGGTTTGCGCTCCGGCTTCCTTCGGACGGTCCCTCGCGGTTCCGCCCCTTGCCTTCGGCTAGTACGTGTGTCAATGTCATGATATTGACAGGATTCAGATACAGGGGACTTTTCATCCCACAAGTTCACGCCTATGCCGGGCGTACGCAACCGCATCGACTCGGACTGGCAATTCCGCTGCGCTCCATTGCCAGCCGGTTATGCGAATCATTATAGATTCAAACGCGGACTTGACAAAACAGGCATTCCTGCATACAGTGTAATACAAGTATGACAGGAGGTGCGCTATGAGCACAGCAATATCGGTACGGATTCCCAAAGATCTAGCCAATCAACTAGATAGCATAGCTAAAGAGACCGAAAGACCCCGCTCTTTCATCATTCAGAAGGCTTTGGAGTCGTATATCGAGGATTTCGCTGATCTCCAGATCGCCCTGGACCGACTCCATGACAAGGGTGATGAGATTATTTCATCCAATGAGATGAGGGATTCTCTTGGCCTATAAGATCGTCTACAAGAAGTCGGTCCACCGTGACCTCAAGAAGCTATCGAAACCCGAGGCGAAACGAATCCTTGACCTTATTGAGCAGGAACTGATCAAACAACCTGAATCCAATCCTGCACTCAAGGGACAGTTTGCCGGGCTTCGCAAGTATCGCATCGGCGACTGCAGGGTGATATATGCCCTGTTGGGTCTTGATATCCTTATCCTCAGAATCGCCAACCGTAAGGATGTTTACAAAGACAAAATCTAATCGGGTAGCCGGGAATTAGCCTCCCGGCCCCCCACACCACCGGCATGGGGGTCCGCACCGGGCGATGCCCTGAGACTTGAGCCTTGTATGCTGTTTCTGTTCCTCTCGACAGGCTCGGGACAGGTTTGGTTCATCGCTTTACACTCCTCAGGACGGCCCTCGTGGTTCCGTCTTTGCCTTCGGCTAGTACTTTTGTTAGTGTTTTCAAACATTAATCGGATTCGTGTTAGGGGACTTGCATCCCACAAGTTCACGCCTGTGCCGGGCGTACCCAGCCACTTCAGCCGACGGCCTACGGCCGCGGCTGACCGGCACGTTACGCGGAAATCAATATCAATAAAATCGCAAGGGCAATATAATAGGCACGGAGAATGAACTTGGACGAATACAGCTTTACTGACTGTTTCGAAACGGCCTTATCTAAAGAGGGAATGGTGCATCCACGCAATTCAGAACCCATACGGGTAGAACCTCAGGAGCACAATCGTTTTCGGTTCTGGGGGGGCTATTCCGGAATTGGGGGATCGAATACTGCGGGTAATCACGCTTAACGACAAGAAAACCATTCACAATGCTTTCCCAGATCGAGGGTTCAAATTGTGAAACTGAATTATTACTCCGGCAAGTAAACATGTCATGCCGGACTTGATAAGCCTGCCCCGGACTCGATCCGGGGGCATCCAGTCCTGTCCTGGATTCCCGCTGCAGTTTACCCTCGCGAAGGCGGGGGCGGGAATGACAGTATTGGCATCTTTTGTTGCCGGAGTAATATTACCCGGATACAGACTCTCTACATCGATCTTTCTGAAAAACCAAGTGCGGAAAGCCGTGAGATATCTGAGGGAGTCGTTTTGGACTATGACGCAGACGGTCACCTGGTGGGCATCGACATCGACAACGCCAGCACAAAAGTTCAGCTTAAAGAGTTAAGCCTTCAGAAGCTGCCATCTGACATAAAAGCTGTTGCATAACCTCTGGCTGAGGGATGCGGCAGAAAAAACGCGCCGCACCCCTCAGCCGGTTGTTAGGCGGTAAAAGGAGAATTTACTTGAGCACAGCGATCCAAAAAAAGATTCAAGAGATGGTTGACCTTGAAACAAAGGGTTGGGACACGAAGAATCCAGACCTCTTCCTATCCATGATCCATTCGGATATGGCGTGGCCGTGGCCGCCGACAGCCGACGCCCACGATCCCATTGATTGGGTCTTTGTGATGGGAAGATTTGACAGGGAGCGGTGGCGGAAGAGCTGGCAGGATCTCTTTGATACTCATGACTTAATCCACAATCGTCGCGATACCGTGAAGATCGAAATCTCCAAGGAACAGGATGCAGCATTCGCCGTGGTGGATATTGATACCCTTTGGCGGCATAAAGTCACCAGGGAAGAGTCCCATTGGAAAGGCCGGGTCTGCAAGATATACACGAAGTTATCGACGGGCGAATGGAAATTCTATTTCCAGACGGGGGCACTGAATTTTCCACCCCAAAAGGCCGCATGATCGGGTCGCCGGGAGAGCGCTGCATTGCCCGTCGGATTCTATTATTCCAATTCGGCGGAACCAAAATTCGCGGCCAAAACCCCCAAAGGCATCGCTGCGTCATTGGAGACCTAGCAACCGGAAAGGGATGATCTGAAGGATTGTCTCCGGTTTCTCGGCAAACAGGCGGGATGGCGGCCAGCGGTGCGCCAGGAAGCGGCAGAGGATGGAAAAGTTGGAAGTGAAGACAGGTTGGAAAAGGACGGTGCGAGCGCTCCGATCCAGGAACTATCGTCTCTATTTCGGCGGTCAGGGCGTTTCCTTAATCGGCACATGGATGCAGCGCATTGCCATGAGCTGGCTGGTGTATCGCTTAACCGGCTCTGCTTTTATGTTGGGATTGATCGGATTTGCGGGTTCGGTTCCTTCTTTCATCCTGGGTCCGTTGGCGGGAGTCCTGTCGGACCGGTATAATCGTCGTCGAATGCTCATAGTCACCCAGTGCCTGGCCCTGTTACAGGCATTCATCCTGGCGCTTCTGGTCCTGGGTGGAAAGATCGCTGTTTGGCAAATCCTCGTATTGGGCATCGTCCTGGGATTCATCGAAGCCTTTGACATGCCCTTGCGTCAATCGTTTATGGTGGAAATCGTCCCCAAACAAGATCTGGGGAATGCCATTGCCTTGAACTCCTCCATGGTGAACAGCTCGCGGCTGCTTGGACCATCCATTGCCGGGGTCCTCATTGCCTCAATGGGAGAGGGGATGTGCTTCCTGCTGAACAGCATCAGCTACCTGGCGGTCATTGCTTCATTACTCGCGATGCGGGTACCGCAGGAGCAAGTTTCCAACCGGGAATTTCATATCCTCGGGGAGCTGCGGGAAGGCTTCGTATATGCCTATAATTTTGTGCCGATCCGGTCTGTTCTGATGCTCCTTGCATTGGTAAGCCTGGTGGGAATGCCTTATTCGGTTCTCATGCCGGTTTTTGCCAGGGATGTTCTCCACGGGGGCCCGCATACCCTCGGATTTCTGCTGGGCGCATCGGGGGTCGGGGCACTGGCAGGCGCAGTCTATCTTGCGGCTCGAAAAAGCATCCTGGGCATGGGGAGATGGATTGCCCTGGCAGCGGGTATCTTCGGCGCCGGGCTGATCGCTTTTTCGCTGTCCCGCGTTTTTTGGCTTTCTCTGCTTCTGATGCTGGTGACGGGGTTCGGGATGATCGTGCAAATGGCTTCCAGCAACACGGTCCTGCAGACGATCGTGGACGAGGACAAGCGAGGACGGGTGATGAGTTTCTATGCCATGGCATTCCGGGGCATGGTCCCTTTCGGCAGCCTGTTGGCCGGGATCATGGCGAATCGGTTGGGGGCTCCGCTCACTTTGATGATCGGAGGCGGCTGCTGTGTCGTGGGGTCAGTCTTTTTCGCCAGAAACCTCCCTGCGATGAGGGACATGGTTCGTCCCATATACCGGAGGATGGGGATTTTCTCCGATGAGAACATGTGAATCGGCGCGCCGGTACCGGAGACCGGTGGAAGAACATCACCGGCAAATTCGGTCAGAGCCTTTTGTCCGGTACTTGGTAGAAGATACCGAGGCCCAAGGGCATGCCAGCGCTTTCGCGGAGGTTCGATGATGCAAGAGATTCCGTTTACGGACATCGGAGGTCTTCGGGTCGGCCATGCACAGGACCCGGAAGCGGCGACGGGCTGCACCGTCTTGATCTGCAAAGAAGGGGCAACCGCCGGCGTGGATGTCCGTGGCGGCGCTCCCGGGACGAGGGAAACGGACCTCCTGAATCCCGTCAATCTGGTGCAGAAGGTGCACGCAATTTTTCTTGCCGGCGGGAGTGCCTTCGGTCTGGACGCGGCAGCCGGGGTCATGCAGTACCTGGAGGAAAGAAACGTCGGATTCGACGTTCAGGTCACGCGGGTCCCCATCGTCTGCGGCGCCGTGCTCTTCGACCTCGCCGTCGGCAACCACCGCGTAAGGCCGGACAAAGCGATGGGATATCAGGCTTGCCTGAACGCAAGTCCGGCGGAGAACAGGCAGGGCTCGATCGGCGCAGGGACGGGCGCCACGGTCGGAAAGATTCTGGGCATGCAGCGGGCCATGAAGAGCGGCCTGGGATGCCATGCCCTTCAGACCGGGGACTTGAAAGTCGGCGCCCTGGTGGCCGTAAACTGCCTGGGCGACGTGGTGGACCCCCTTTCCGGCGAAAAGCTCGCGGGCCCCCTGAACGACGATGGCCGGACCCTGGCCGATACGGAAGAGATCATGATCGGTTTCCACCGCGGGAAAGGAAACCTTTTCGCCGGCAATACGACGATCGGCGTCGTGGCGACCAATGCCGCGCTCACCAAGGCGCAGACGGCCAAGCTGGCATCCATGGCCCAGAACGGCTACGCCCGGACCATGCGGCCTGCGCATTCGATGTACGACGGAGACACGATCTTCGCCCTGTCCACGGACGGTATCGAGGCGGATCTGAGCGTCGTCGGCCTGATCGCGGCCCGGGCGATGGAACGGGCCGTGATCTCGGCGGTGAAAAACGCCACGCCGCTTTGCGGGCTTGCGTGCTACAGAAATCTCCATCCATAGCGGGTCTCCTGTCGCCGTCCGCCCCGTGCGGCGTCATTTTTGCGGAACCGCTGGAGGTGAAGGACGGATTGATCCGCGTGCCCACTACACCGGGTCTGGGAGTGGAACTGACGGCCGAGATCATCGCATGGAGTCTTCCGGCAATCCGACCTTGCGCCTTGAGACCCCGTGTCCCGTCCGGATGCGGGGCTCATTTTCCTCCCGGCTCTTGTCGGGGTATGAAGATCGTTTCGCCGGGGACTTCTCGAAGCGCGCCGCAAAAGGGAGTAAGAGCAGGAAAGGAACATGACGGCGCGATGCAGGACTCCCGGCAGCCGGCGCGAGGCGGGGCCGTCCAAACGGATGAAGCAGGAGGCATGAGTTGCATAGGAATATCATCATCCGCAACGAGGTCGAAGCAGACGTCGAAACAATAACCGAAATCACGAGAGCGGCTTTTCAGAATCATCCGTACAGCCGTCAAACGGAGGAGTTCATCATTCACGCCCATTGATATGTTTACTTGCCGGAGTAATAAGATTGTAGTCCGCGATTGGGCTGTTTTGGCGCAGCATATCGGCGGACGGGAAGGAGGCGCGTTATGCCATTCCGTATTCAGAGAATCACTCCGTTCTTGTGGTTCGACGACCAGGCCGAAGAGGCGGCGGCCTTTTACACCTCGATTTTCAAGAACTCGAAAATCACCGGCCCCTCCCGCTATGGAAAACAAGGGGCCGCGGTCTCCGGAAGACCGGCGGGAAGCGTCATGACCGTGACCTTCGAGCTTGACGGGCAGGAGTTCGTGGCGCTGAACGGCGGGCCGCTTTTCAAGTTCACTGAGGCGGTATCTTTTGTCGTCCGGTGCGAGTCGCAGGACGAGGTGGATTATTACTGGGAGAAACTTTCCGAAGGCGGAGACCCGAAGGCCCGGCAGTGCGGGTGGTTGAAAGACAAATACGGCGTCTCCTGGCAGGTCGTGCCCAGGGTATTGGACGAGTTGCTCACCGATCCCGATCCTGAAAAATCGGAGCGGGCGATGAAGGCGATGCTTCAGATGATCAAGATCGACATCGAGGCCCTGAAGCGTGCGGTCGGCAGGTAGCGCGCGATTTTGAGAACAAGCGCGCATCGTCAACGGCTTCGCTAAAACAACTCCATCTGTTCCGGGCCTTTCCGTGCCTTCGCCTTTCCGGGCGGAGCGGCGGCTAGCAACAACAGCTGCGCCGGCATTTCGCCGATAAACCGGGAGAGCGGGCGCGGCGAAGGACCGGCCGCCCAAGGCCGGTTCGCGGAAGCAGTCAGGACCAGCCGCTCGCTGGCCCGGGTAATGCCGACGTAAAAGAGCCGCCGCTCCTCTTCCGTATCCACGTTGTTCCAGAGCGAACAGGGGAGCAGCCCCTCTTCGGCGCCGGCGAGAAAGACCACGGGAAACTCCAGCCCCTTGGCGCTGTGCAGGGTCATGAGGGCCACGGCCTCGGCGCGTTCGTCGTAAACCGAGGCGTCGGCGTGGCGGCGCAGATGGTTGCCGAAGGCCGCAAGGTCGTTCCCGAAACTGCCGGCCAGATCCAGGAGCCTTTTGGCGCCCGGAAGCTCCGGGCCTACGGAGAGAAACGGCATGGTCCCGGCCAGTGCCGCGGCAAGACCCCTGCGCGCCGCGGCCTCCCGAAAGCGCGAAAGCGTCTCATCCAGCTCCGCCAGCGCCCGCTCCGCCGCCTGGGGCAGATCGTGGAGGAGGCCGCGGCAGTCCCGGAAATCGCCGGTCAGGGGGAGGGCCGCCTCCATCCGTTCGACGCTGGCCTCTCCGACCCCCGGCAGGCTCCCGACAAGCCGGAGCCAGTCGTCGATTACCTCCGAACCGGCGGCTGCCTGCACGAAATGATAGGCCGGCCGCAATCCGACCGAGAGGTAAAACGGCTCGACTCCCACCTGCTGAAAAGGAATGCCCCGCCGCTCCAGGGCCCCGGCGATCTCTTCGGCCTGCCTGCCGAGCCGGAAGAGGACGGCTATGTCGGAGAAACCCAGTCCCCGGCCCGGCCCGCCGTCGCCGCCCCGGCCGGAATGAAGGGAAAAATGTTCGATGCCGCCCATCAGCTCCTCGATGCGGCGGACGATGAATTCGGCTTCCGCCGCCGGGGTCGGTGCGCGGTGCAATTCGATCACGCCCTGCCGGCCGGATTCCGCAACGAGCGGTCGGCTGTCGGGCCGACTGTTATGCCGGCTGTTGTGATTGATAAGCGCCGCGGCCGCCGCGATGACGGTGGAGGGGCAGCGGTAGTTCCGGACCAGGAAGACCTGCTCCACGCCGGGCATTCCGGCAAAACGGAAGAAAAACCCGGGGTTGCTGCCCCGGAAGCCGTAGATGGCCTGGTCCGGGTCGCCGATGGCAAAGACCCGGGCAGACTCGGACAGGATCCGCACCAGTTCGAACTGGCTCCCGTTCAGGTCCTGGAACTCGTCCACAAAGAGATGATCGAGGGAGTCCGAGACCTGCGCCTTGAGCGTCGCATCCGCATCGAGCCGACGGACGAATTCCGGGATCACGGCATCCAGGTCAACGGCCTTGAGCCGCTGGAGTTCGTCCAGGTAGGGCTTGAGGGTCGATGCCGCCTCTTCCGCGGGACGGCGAAAATGCTCCGCGAGTTCCTCGGCGAGGCGGCCGCGCTCCCCTGCGCGCAACCCGGGGAAAAGGCGCCTGAGAAGGCGCTCGCGACTCCCCGGACCGACCACCCCGAGGTCCGGCGCGCTGCGGCGCAGCCAGTGGAGACAGAACTGGTGGAAGGTGCCCACGAATACCGGGCCGGCGGCGGGTCCCACCGCCTTCGCCAGGCGTTCGCGCACCTCGTCCGCCGCCTTGACGGTGAAGGTGATGGCCGCCATCTTGGCCGGATCGCGGCCGGCTGCCAGAAACGCCGTGATCCGCTGCGTCAGGGTATAGGTCTTTCCGGTCCCGGGACCCGCGGTCACCAGGATATGGCGACTGTTGGAGGCGATGGCCGCCGCCTGCTCCGGATTGGGGCCGCCGGGTTTCTTGACTGGGCAATGGCGCGCCCCGTGCCTTTCATCGGCCAAGGCCGGCAACGGCCGGGTTTCGGTCTGCTTCTTCCGGGCGGCCGGCCGGCGACTCGGGCTGCCGAACAAATTTTCCTGGCCGGCCAACTGATCCAGCTCGCCTTCCTCGAAGACCCGGATCACGCCGTATTCGCCGTCAAAGCCGGGCCTGCGGATGACCCGGCCGCTGCGCATGCGCTCCACCGCCTCCCCCAGGATCGGGAATTCCCGACGGATCTCTTCCGGCGGCGCTTGCAGGAGAAGGCCGAATTCCGAGCCGAAACGGCCGATGATGCGGCTGTAGAGCTCCGCCACCTTCTTGGAGGCGGGCCCCGTTCCCAGGATCTCCCCCAGCACCTCGGGAAGCGGGATCAGGTTGAAGACTTCGGGCGAATTCTCGCGGTGGAGGGGCTTCTGACGGTCGGCAAGCTCCATGACCCGGTGCAGGACCCCCACGGTCAACGGCTTTCCGCAGACCGGGCAGGTCAGGCCCCGGCGGCGCGTCTCCAGGGGATCGAGGCACACATGGCAGGCGCGGTGGCCGTCGGCGTGGTACTTCCCCTCCTCGGGGAAGAATTCCACAGTTGCCCGGAAGGTATCACGCCGGTTAGCGCGGATGGCCGCCCTGAGGGCGAAGAAATCCAGGTCCGTGGAAAAGAGGTTGGCCTCGCGCCCGAGCTTGGCCGGGGAATGGCAGTCGGAGTTGGAGATCAGGGCGAAACGGTCCAGGCCGGAAATCAGCCGGTTCATGTCCGGATCGGAGGAAAGGCCGGTCTCCAGGGCAAAAACATGGGGCGTCAGGTCGCCGAAACACGCCTCGATGCTGTCGAATCCGGACTTGGAGCCGAACAGGGAAAACCAGGGGGTCCAGACGTGGGCCGGCACCAGGAATCCCTCCGGCGCCTGCGTAAGCAGGATCTCCAGGAGATCGCGGCTGTCCAGGCCCAGGATCGGGCGGCCGTCGGACTCGATATTGCCGATCCCCGCCAGGGTGGCGTTCAGACGCTCGGCGGAACCGAAATCAGGCACGTAGAGCAGGTTGTGGACCTTGCGCACGCTGCCCTCGCGTTTGTAGATGCTGCTGATTTCGGCCGAGAGCAGAAACCGGACCGGGGCCGGCGTCACGCCTGTCAGGGGAGAGACGATCGACTCCTCGTCCTTCAGTTTGAACAGGCCGGGCTCGGCGGGCGTCAATTCCTCCCTGAGGGATCGGAACCAGCCGGGATGGGTGAAGTCGCCCGTGCCGATCACCTGGATCCCCTTGACCCGGGCCCAGCCGGCGAGACCGCTCAGGGTCCCTTCGGGGCTCGTGGCCCGGGAATAGGGGGAATGGGTGTGCAGATCGGCGATATAGTCCATGCCCGTCGTCATCCTCCACCGTTGATTTGCTATCAACCTGCAGCGGAGTCAAGATTTTCTTTCTTCGCTTTCACGGGACGGCATCCGGCGCGGCTTGCGGAAATCCATATTTCGTGGAAGACAATTTCATCGGATTTCTTCTGATTCCTTAATACTTCTAATGGGATCTGTTGACTTTTGCAGGCCATCTGCTATCTTGCGCAACAGAGAGACAAAGATGAGAATCTTCTTTCATTCACCTGCCTGCCACGCGCAATGACCTTTGAAACAGGCCTGCGGCAGGATTCGGAACAAGTTTCGGGGACCGGCATCCATGCAGAAGACAGTGAAGAAGACGGACTTGCGGGATTTCTCGGGGATACGGGAGAACCTTTCGTATTGGCTGTCAAAGACCCCCGAAGAGCGCCTCTCGGCAGTCGAGCACTTGAGGAGAACGTTCCATGGAAGTTCAGGAAGACTTCAGAGATCTGCTCGCATTGTTCAACGCAAACAAGGTTGATTACCTGATCGTCGGCGCGCATGCGCTCGCGTAACACGGCGTTCCCCGCTATACGGGCGACCTGGATATTCTCGTGCGCCCCGATCCGGAAAACGCCGAACGAATTCTCAGGGCGCTCGGGGATTTCGGTTTCGGTGCCGTCGGCCTGGCAGCCCGTGATTTCACAAACCCCGAGAAGGTGATCCAGCTTGGCGTGCCGCCGGTTCGCATCGACATTGTGACCTCCATCACGGGCGTATCCTGGGAAGAAGCGGCTGTCGGCCGGGTGCGGGGAAACTACGGAGACGTTCCCGTGCATTTTCCCGGAAAGAAAGAATTCACCAAGAACAAGCGCGCAGTGGGCAGGAAGAAGGACGAAGCGGATCTGGAGGCGCTGGGGGAGGAATGAATTCCTGAATCTGAAGAAGGGACAGTCGAAACACTGGAACGTCTTATTGTGGATATTGTCAGAAGGTATCGACCCTGAAATCTCTGTCCTTCAGATACCACTCCATAAAATAACCGATCCCGATAAAGAGCGGTAGTGACACCAGTGTTCTGGCCAGGGTGAATTGGATGCCGAGATATCCGATTTCCATGCCCAGCATAGGAATTTTTAGGGAAGAAAACGCACCGAGGTAAATGAATATGTTCTTAATGCTGGCCCCTTTCCTGTAGAGGATGTAGGCGACGGGGAAGGCCCCGTAAAGAGGCCCGGTCTGGAGCATGGCCAAAACAATCACGACAAGAATCCCTTTTATTCCCGATTCCTGACCGATGTGTTTTTCCACCCGTTCCTTGGGAAACCAGGCATCGAACAGGCCGACGATAATGAACAAAAATGGAATGAACGACAGCATCTCGATAAGAAACTGGGTAAAATTCCTGAAGACTTCCCTTCCCGGATTAAAGTCGAAGGCGAAAGAAATCAGAGTGGCGATAAAATAGCCGAGAAGCCAAAGGTACTGCCTGTGCTTCTTGAAAAAAGCCATCATAGCATGAACCCCACAAACGAGCCGATCATGATCGCTGCGACAAAATTCAGAACGTTTCGCATTATGGCGGCGTTTCTGCCAAAATATTTGATTTCCAGAGGCAAGGTCACAATTCCAACCATCATCAAGGTCGTCATGAACGTAGCTACGGTGGTGTACGAGGCTCCTTCCTGGATCAAGACAGAAGCAACCGGATAGGAGATGAATCCGGGAATCAATGTGATGGAACCGACCACGGCCGCTATTATTTGCCCTCCCCAACCGGATTCCGTGCCCAGATATTTCATGATGAGGGAAGGGGGCAGGAAATACAAAACCAAACTGACCGCAATCAGGATGTTCACGAAAGGGATGGCTATATTCTGAAACATCTTCCATCCCTTCTTCAATCCCATCACCGTCTTCTTCCTGTCCAACAAAAAGGAAACCATCGTCAAGACAATAGAAGTGATGATAAAAATAGCCGCATTGTTGACCATAAGGACCTGAAATTACATAAGGAGAGGAAGGGAGGCACTACAAAAGAGCTGTGCCTCCCTTCAGACCGCATGCGCACTGCCGACCGGGGAGCCAACGAACTTTCGGCAGCCTGTCGCCCGCGTCAGAATGAATTCTTTCCACAGCAACTGCCCGGTCCAGCGCAGCCGGCATGTGCCGGAGAACTCCCGCAGCAGGCCGTATCGCCGGGGCCGGGAAGCCCCCTCCTAGCGGCCCCCGACAGGGAGGACGTTGCGGAAAGCAGCTTCTTCAGGTTTGCACTGCCGCATGTCTTGCAGGCTGTCGATTGATTGGAAGAGGTGACGAGCACCTCACTGACCGCACCACATTCTGCACACAGGAATTCAAAGATCGGCATGGTTCTTTACCTCATCGGTACTGGTTTGATTTCAGTGCGCACATCCTCCACCGGCGTGTCCCGCACAGGTATGTTTGGCATCGAACTCAGGCAATTTCTTCTTCAAAAACAAATCGATATTCTCAGCGACGGTGCCTTCCGCGCCATGATAAACTCTGATCCCCTGAGCCTGCAATTTCATCAGGGCACCCATTCCGATTCCTCCGACCGCAACTGCGTCAACTTTGCGCCCTCCCAGGGCTTTCAGGGGCTGGCACATGCCGTGAGCGTGATGCAGATCATTGTTGCTGATTTCTTCAACGGCCTGGGTATCCGTATCTGCAATCACAAAACCGGGAGCCGACCCAAAATGTCCGTAAACGCGGCTTTTCAATCCTTCGAGATTGGCTGTGGGAAAACAAATCCTCATACATTTCTCCTTTTGGAAATAATCTGTTGTTACAGTTTGTTTCGGCAATGCGGACATACCGACCCCTCTCTGCAATGGGGGCGACCCAGGGCATGGCGACAACGGGGACATCGGGTAGCTCCGCCCCTTTGAATCGATATCGGACCGCCCTCGATCCGGAGAGTCTTCCCGTTGACGATGACATCGGCGACCTTCCGACGTGCCGCTTCGACAATCCTGCCGAATGTCTGCCGCGATATATTCATCCGGCATGCAGCCTGTTCCTGATACAGGCCTTCGAGATCAGCGAGACGCAGCGACTCATATTCGTCGATGTTCAGGAATACCTCTTCCCGACACGACAACGACGTATCTCCGTCAGGCCGGAAACAGGTTCTTTCCGGGATCCCGTCGACATTCCTGCAGCATTTTGGTCTGGGCATAAGGGCTCTCCGCGGGCCGGATAATAAGCATATGCTCATAATTACGTCAAGAGAAAAGAAAGCAACGGACGCTTCCAGTATGAAAGGCTGAATCGGGGGATGAGATTCCTTCCGGCCGGCCGCCTACCAGTACATCCGGGTCTTGATGCCGCGGCCGGTTAGGTGCTCTTTGATCTGGCGAATGGTGTAGGTCCGGTAGTGGACCATGGAGGCGATGAGGGCCGCGTCGGCCCGTCCCTTCGTGAGGACTTCCGCCAGGTGCTCGGGCCGCCCGGCGCCGCCGGAGGCGATGACGGGGATGCCGACACGGGAAGAGATCATCTCCGTGAGTGCTATTTCGTAACCGTCCTGCGTCCCGTCGGCGTCGATGGAGTTGAGGCAGATCTCGCCGGCGCCCAGCCTTTCCCCCTCCGTCGCCCACTGCAGGGCGTCGATCCCCGTGAACATGCGGCCGCCGTCGATCACGACTTCGTATCCGGAAGGGGTCTTCTCCGCGCGCGCCGTTTTCTTCACGTCCATGCCCAGGACGATGCACTGGTTCCCGAAGGCCCTGGCCCCCTCGGCGATCAGTTCGGGTCGCCGAACGGCCGCCGAGTTCACACTCACCTTCTCGGCCCCGGCCAGGATCACCCGGCGCATATCGTCCAGCGTGCGGATGCCGCCGCCCACGGAAAAGGGGATGAAGATCCGCTCGGCCACGCGGCGGACGACGTCGATGAGGATGTCCCGTTTGTCCGAGGAGGCGGTGATGTCGTAAAAGACGATCTCGTCGGCGCCCTGCTCGTAGTACTGGAACGCCGCCTCGACGGGATCGCCGATGTCGACGTTGCCCCGGAACTTGACGCCTTTCGTCAGGAGTCCGTCCCGGACGTCCAGGCAGGGGATGATCCGCTTACTGAGCATCGGTCCCTCCCCAGCGGCTGAAGTTTTCGAGGATGCGGAGCCCCGGCGCCCCGCTTTTTTCCGGGTGGAACTGGACGGCGGCGAGGTTGCGGCGGGCCACGGCGCTGCAGAAGGAAACGCCGTATTCCGTCGACCCGGCCACCCACGCCGCGTCGGCCGGCACCGGGAAATAGGAGTGGACGAAGTAGAACTCCGCCTCGGTTGGGATGCCGCGGAAGACGGGATGGTCCTTTTGCCAGGCGACGCGGTTCCAGCCCATGTGAGGGATCTTCAGAGGCCGCCCCTCTGCCGTCATATCCCCCGGAAAGCGCCGGACACGGCCGGGGATGAGTCCCAGGCAGACCGCGTCGTTCTCCTCGCTGCGGTCGAAGATGATCTGCGCGCCCAGACAGATGCCGAGGATCGGCTTCCCTGCGGCAAGGGCCTCGGCCAGAAGGAGGTCCATGCCGGTCGCATGGAGATTCGCCATCGCCTCGCCGGCGGCGCCGACGCCGGGGAAGATGATGCGGCTCGCGCCGCGCAGAAAGGCCGCGTCGGAGGATATTTCACAGGCAATTCCCAGGTGGCGCAACGCACGGAAAACGCTCGTCAGATTGCCCGCTCTGTAGTCGACGATCCCGATCATTCTTTCCCTTCTCCGCCCCCGGATTTCCAGAGCCGTCCCTGCCATGTATCGCGCCGGGCCATCTCCCGGTCGATCGCATTGAGCACCTGAAGCTTGTTCACGGCCCAATCCGGCGCAAGGTATATATCGCGGTAGCCGTCGGCGGTCAACCGCTGGATCACGACCTCCGGGGAAAGGCGTTCGAGGACGTCGCAGACGGACGCCGCATATTCCTCGCGCCTCCAGAGACGGACTTCTCCCCGCTCGTACATCTCCCCGAGGCGGGTACCTCTCAGGGCGAGGAGGCAGTGGAACTTGACGCCGCCGATCGGGAGATCCGCGACGGCGCGTGCGGTTGCCAGGACGTCCTCGCGCGTCTCCCCCGGCAGGCCGACAATGAGGTGGACGCAGACAAGGAGCCCCCTGGCCGCGGCCCGCCGCGCGGCGTCGCGGAACGCCTCCGGCCCGTGGCCGCGGTTGATGAGGGCGAGCGTCCGCGCATGGATCGACTGGAGCCCCAGCTCCAGCCAGACGTGCTTCGTCCGGGCGTAGGAGGCGAGCAGGTCAAGCACCTCGTCGGGGACGCAGTCCGGGCGCGTCCCCACGGAAAGGCCGATCACGTCCTCTTGGGCAAGGGCCTCGTCGTAGAGGGCCTTCAGGCGGTCTAGGGGGGCGTAGGTGTTTGTGAAGGTCTGGAAATAGGCGACGAATTTGGCGGCGCCGCGGAGATTCCGGTAGAGCTCCTTTCCGCTCCGGATCTGCTCCGCCACGCTCGGCAGCGGCCCTGCCTGGCGCAGGCGAGAGCCCCTTCCGTCGCAGTAGATGCAGCCGCCCGTTGCGACCAGCCCGTCCCGGTTGGGGCAGGTGAAACCGGCGTCGATCTGCAGCTTGTGGACGGTGCAGCCGAAACGGTTCCGCCAGTAGCTCTTCAAATCGCAGTACCGCTTCTCGTTTTTCCAGAAGGCGGGCTTGGACAAGGTTTCCTCGATGTTGTTGTTTTTTTCGCACTCATGTTATTAAATCGGCAGTCGTACCGCAAGGACTTTACGGGATTTTCCAGGGGAGAGGAACGTGGGAAACTACGATGTCATCGTCATCGGCGGGGGGCACGCGGGCTGCGAGGCCGCCCTCGCCGCGGCGCGCATGGGCTGCGAGACGATCCTCTTCAACATCAATCTCGATGCGATCGCGCTCATGTCCTGCAATCCCGCGATCGGCGGCCTCGCCAAGGGCCAGCTTGTCAAGGAGATCGACGCCCTGGGCGGCGAGATGGGCAGGATCGCCGACCGCACCGCCGTGCACTTCCGCCTGCTCAACGCCTCCAAGGGCCCCGCCGTGCAGTCCTCCCGCGTCCAGTGCGACAAGCAGCTCTACCGCCTGGCCATGAAGGCCGCCGTGGAAAAACAGCCCCGTCTCCATCTCCGCCAGGCGCTCGTGGAGCGGCTCGTTACGGAAAGCGGCAGGGTCGCCGGCGTCGAGGACCAGACCGGTGTCTTCCATGGCGGCAAAACGGTCGTCATCACGACGGGCACCTTCCTGAACGGTCTCATCCATGTGGGCACGGCCCATTATCCCGCCGGCCGCGCGGGAGAGATCGCCTCCATCGCCCTCGCCGAACACCTCCATGAACTGGGTTTCGAGATGGGGCGTCTCAAGACGGGAACGCCGCCGCGCCTCCGCGCCTCGACCATCGATTTTTCCGCGATGGAGCGCCAGGACAGCGATCCCGATCCGGAGCCCTTCTCCTTCAGAACGGAACACCTGCGCCCCGAGCGTCTCCCCTCCTATTTCGGCAGCACGACGGACGAGACGCACCGCATCATCCGCGAGAACATCTCCCTGTCGCCCCTCTACAGCGGCGCCATCAAAGGCGTCGGCGCGCGCTACTGCCCGTCTCTGGAGGATAAGGTCATGCGCTTCGGCCGGGACCGCCATCCCGTCACGCTGGAATTCGAGGGGCTCGACACGGAAGAGGTCTACGCCAAGGGACTGGGCAACAGCCTGCCCGTGGGGCTGCAGGAGCGGATCGTCCACAGCGTGCCGGGCCTCGAGCGTGCCGAGATCATGCGGAACGGGTACGCCGTCGAATACGACTACGTGCAGCCGACGCAGCTCCGGCCCACGCTGGAGACCAAGGCCGTCGCCGGGCTCTACTTCGCGGGCCAGATCAACGGCACTTCCGGCTACGAGGAGGCCGCCGCCCAGGGCCTGTGGGCCGGCATCAACGCCGCCTGCGCCGTCCAGGGGAGGCCGCCCTTCGTGCTCCTGCGCTCCGAGGCCTACATGGGGGTCATGATCGACGACCTCGTGACGAGGGGCGTGGACGAGCCCTACCGGATGTTCACCTCGCGGGCCGAGCACCGTCTCATCCTCCGCGAGGACAACGCGCGGATCCGCCTGTCCGGCCGGGGAAACGAACTGGGGCTCGTCGGCGACGACGACCACCGGGAACTCCGGGAGCAGGTCCGGCGGATCGGGGAGGAGATGGAGCACCTGAAGTCCGTCCGGGTCTTCCCCGTGGCCGAAACGAACCGGATCCTCGAGGAGCTGGGAACGGCGGCGATCCGCAAGCCGGCGTCCCTCTTCCACCTGCTGCGCCGGGAGGAACTGCGCCACGCAGACCTGAAGCCCTTCGAGGGCTGGCGCCCCATCGAAGACCGACAAGTCCTCCGCCAGCTGGAAATCGAGGCGAAGTACGAAGGCTACATCGACCGCCAGCAGGAGGCCGTCCGGAAGATGCGGGACATGGAGGGCCGGAAGATCCCGGACGGGTTCGATTACGACGGCGTCCCGGGACTCTCCAACGAACTGCGGCAGAAGCTCCGCAAGGTGAGGCCCGTGACGATCGGGCAGGCCTCGCGCATCCCGGGCATGACCCAGGCGGCGCTCTCGGCCGTGCTCGTCATGATGAAGCGCCTGGAGATGGAAGCGGCAAGAAGGATGAAAGAGAAATAGTGCCCGCATCGGGACGTGAAAACCCGCACCGGGAAGGGCGGTTGCGGGTTCATGTCTTTCCCTTCGCGGCGGGAGACCCGGCCCCCTCGATCGCGCAGGCCTCGGAGCGGCACTGGTTGACCTCGACCGTCACGTGGGTGAGCTGCGGAACGCCGCACAGCATCTGCTTGTAGGCCTCCGGTGTCTGGGGCCTGTCGGCGACGACGGACACCACGGCTGACAGGTGATAAGGGCCGACGTGCCAGACGTGCAGGTCCGCGACGCGGCTGTCGGCGTCCAGTTCGATGGCGGCCTTGATGGCGGCCCGTGTCTTCTCGTCGGCGGCGCCGTCGAGCAGGATGCGGCTCGTATCGCGGACCAGACCGTAGGACCAGCGGCCGATTACGGCGGCGCCCGCTACCCCCATGAGGGGATCCATCCAGACCCAGCCCAGATACTTGCCGGCGGCGAGGGCCATGATGGCAAGAACGGATGTCAACGCATCGGCCAGCACGTGGAGGTAGGCGGCGCGCAGGTTGTGGTCGCCCTCCATGGGATGTTCGCCCGGCCCGACTTCGCATGCCTCTCCCCGTTCCTCCCCATGGCGGTGGCCGTGGCTGCCGTTCCGCAGGATCAGGCCGCTGGCGAGATTGACGAGCAGGCCCACCACGGCGACGATCATGGCCTCGTTGAAACGGATCGTCTGCGGCTCGAACAGGCGGGCCGCCGATTCCATGATCATGAAGAGCGCGACGGCGGCGAGGGCGACGGCGCTGGCAAAGCCGGCGAGGACGCTCACCTTCCCGGTTCCGAAGGTGAATTGCGGATTCTCCGCGTGGGCGCGGGCGTAACGATAGGCGAAGAGCGTGATGCCGAAGGCGGCGACATGGGTCGCCATATGCCAGCCGTCCGCGAGGAGGGCCATGGAGCGGAACAGAACGCCGGCAATGACCTCCGCAACCATCGTGACGGCGGTCAGAACGGCGACGCGGGCGGTCTTTCGCTCCCCGTGGACGTCGATGGCGGAAAAATCGTGGCGGTGACGCCAGGATTCGATGTCGTGAGTGCGCATGGTCAGCTCATCTCCGGCTCTCGTGGAACTGCGAAGCACCGGCCGCTCATCCGCTGGCGCACCGAGGCGCGTCGGAGATCCCATCGGACTTCGCGCTGAAATCATCGAACCACGTTGCGCCCGGACTGTCAATGCCCTTCCGCCGCGGCTCGCCGGGGCGCGGATCGGAAGCATCCCCGCGGCCGTCCCGCCGGATGCGGGGAAGAGGCTCGCCGAGTCCCCTCAAAATCTCTGGCCGATATACAGGCCCAGCGTGTGGTGCCCTCCCTCGGCGATGCCGTAGGCCAGGTAGGCAGGCCCGAGAAATGTCTCGGCGCCGAGAAAGATGCTTCCGCCGTAGATGAGGGCTGAAGTGCTGATGTCCTCCCGTTCCCGCCAGGCGTTCCCGGCCTCTGCGGAACCGCCGAAGTAGAGCTGCGAGCGGTAGTGCCCGAGTCCGAGGCTCCCGATCTTCCGGTAGAAGATGACGCGGCCGAGGCCGACATGCTGCCCGGACAGTTCCTCCGGGAGGTATCCGGAGAGATTGAAAAATCCGCCGAGGCTGTAGGAGTCCTCGATCGTGGCGTCGGTATTGAAGAATCCGGAATACATGACGCCCGGAATCAGCGAATAGTCTCCCCAGGTGAACACCTTCTGGGCGCTGACCGTCATCCCGTGCGCCCTGTTTTCCGAGCCGAGCTCCACGAGGTTCGAGTCGATCGAAAGATCGGACGTGGCGCCCCGCGAGGGAAAATTGAAGCTGTCGAGCGTGTTGTACCGGAAGGACGCGGCAAGGCCGCCGCGGTTGAAACTCCCTGTCTCCAGGTTCGGATCACCGACGTTGACGCGGGATGTGCCATACGCCCGGCGGACGCCGGCCCGGAGTTCCCCCCAGTTTCCGAACTGCCGCCCCACGTCGAGCCCGCCCACGAGATGCCGGATCCGGTAGCGCGCCACCGTATTACCCTCCGCATCGAAAACGTTGACGTTCCGCTCGCGGTATTCGGCCTGCGGCGCGACGAAATAGCGCGTCGAGTAGTCGATGGGCTGGTAGAACTCCGTGAACAGGCGGGGCTCCTCGCCGATCTGGGCCTCGGTCCGCCATTCGCCGCCGAGGGCGTTCATCTCCGTCTGGGTGACGCTAGCGCTCAGGGAATAGGTGCTTTCGCCCTTGAAATTGTCCGCCAGCCCGAGGCCGAACTTGATGTAGGTCGGCCCCCAGGACTTCTCGACCGGCTCGAAGACGAGCCCCCGCTCCTTTTCCTGTTTCTCCAGGCGGAAGTCGACGCGCTCGAAGGTGCCGAGGCCGTAGATCCGTTCGATGTCCTTCTTGACGACGGCCATGTTCAGGGGCTCCCCCGCCTTGGTTCCGATCTGGGATTCGATGACCTTGGGAGACATCTTGGAGCGGTTTTCCACCTTGACGTAATCGATGCGCAGGGGATCAGGCGACGGTTGCGCCCGCCGGGCGAGGTGTTCGTCGTATTCTCCTTCCGTCATGGAAAGGGCCGAAAGGCGGGCTCTCTCTTCCCCGGCCGCCATCTGGCCGATCCGGACGGCCTGGGCCGAACCGTAAAAATCCATCGATTTCACGCTGCCCATATCGGGGCGGACGAGAATGTCCGCCGGTCCCAGCGTCTTCAGCTGGGCCTGGACGTTGCGCTGGAGGAGAATCGTCAGGATCTGGGCGCTGATGGCGGCCGAGGACTGCAGCACCTCCTTCGGCCGCAGCGGCGTCGAGATGTCGACGGCGATGACGACGTCCGCGCCCATCTGGCGCGCCACGTTCACGGGCAGGTTGTTGGCGACACCGCCGTCCACGAGGAAGCGGCCGTCCCTCTCCACCGGCGCGAAGACGCCGGGAATGGAGAGGCTGGCGCGGATCGCCTCGGCCAGATCGCCCGATCCCAGGACGACCTCTTCACCCGTCACGATGTCCGACGCCACGGCGCGGAAGGGGATGCTCAACCGGTCGAAGTCCCGGATCTCGAGGACGCGGGTGAGCTGCTGCTTGAGGAGCAGGTTGAGATTCTGCCCCTGGATGAGCCCGCGGGGCACCGTGAAGCGGCCGTCACGATGTCCCAGATCGAAGTCGATCTTGTATTTCTGGCTGTCCTCCTTGCGGCGGAACGCCATTTCGTCCACGGGAGGGGTATCCATGAAGGCCTCGTTCCAGGAGAGGCTGGTTACGAGCTTCTCCAGCTCGGCCGTCGAGAGGCCCGCAGCATAGAGTCCCCCCACGATGGCCCCCGCGCTGACGCCGGCAATGCAGTCGATGGGCACGCGCATCTCTTCCAGGACTTTCAGGACCCCGATATGCGCCATTCCCCTGGCCCCGCCGCCGCTGAGGACAAGACCGACCCGGGGGCGCTGACGCGCGGGCGTATCGCCCGCCGCCGGCGCGGCACCCGCCGCCAGAATCAGGATCGACAGCACCGCCGCGATCCCGGCCCCCAATGCGAATCCGCTTTTCTTCCGCCCGGTGTTCGGCATAGAGATCTCTCCCCTGAAGGAATCGACGAAGGTGGGCATGATATCGGATGTGGTCTCCGATGTCAAAATCCGCCGTGCGGACCGCGCGACCGGCGTGAATGCCCTGTTGTCCCGGTGTGCTTCATTACTGGCCCGACTCTTGCGTCAACAGGTGCAGAAGAGCGGATCGCTGTCGTATTTTAGAACAATATTGTATCGTAAAAGAAAAAAAGGCATTGCATCAGGGGCCTTGGAAGTGTAAAGAACATGGCAGACGAGAGTGACCAGAAGAACGTTATTCCTGTCGCTTTTTTCGAGGTCCCGATTATGTCCGACTCCGTATGGAGTCCCTCCCAGATTGGGGCGGCCGGCAAGGAACTGAGTATTCACAATTACGAGGAGTTGGCGACCCTCCACGCCATCGCCCGCGTGATGGCCCAGCCCCGCGACCTGAGGGATCAGCTTGAGACGGTCCTGCAGGAGCTCAGCAATCGCCTCGGCATGGAGCGGGGGATGATCTCCCTCATCGATCGCGAATCGGGGGAGGCATGGCTGGACGTCGCCCACGGCATCGACATCGGAGGCATGGAGGTCACCTATCAGCTCGGGGAGGGAATCACCGGAAAGGTCGCGCAGACCGGTCGGCCCATGGCCGTCGCCAACCTCGGCCAGGAGGCTCATTTCCTGGATCGCACGGGGGCGCGGCGCTTCCTGAACCGGTCGGAGCTGGCGTTCCTGTGTGTGCCGATCATCTACGACGAGCGCGTCGTCGGCGTTCTTTCGGCTGACAAGGTCGCCCGCCACGTGGAGAGCCTGGACCGGGAGCTGGCTACGCTGACGTCCGTCGCCGAACTGATCGCATGGTCCGTCCACATCCGCAGCCTGGAAGAGGAAAACCGCCGCCTTCGGCAGATCGTCGGCAAGGTCAAGGCGCCGTCCGTCGATATCATCGGCCATTCGAAGGTCATGCAGGAACTCTTCGGACTGATCGCCCAGGTGGCGGATTCCGGGACGACGGTCCTGATCCACGGGGAGACGGGCACAGGCAAGGAACTTGTCGCACGCTCCATCCACATGAACAGTTCCCGCCGGAAGGGGCCCCTTGTGCAGGTGAATTGCGCCGCCATTCCGGACACGCTCATCGAAAGCGAACTCTTCGGCCACGAGAAGGGGTCGTTCACCGGCGCCCTCTACTCCCGGAAAGGCCGTTTCGAGGAGGCCCACGGCGGCACGATCTTCCTGGATGAAGTGGGCGAACTCTCGGCGGCGGCGCAGGCGAAGCTTCTGCGCGTCCTCCAGGAGAAGAAATTTCAGCCCCTCGGGTCTTCGAAAGTCGTCAACGTCAATGTACGCATCCTCGCCGCCACGAACCGGAACCTGGAGGCGGACGTCGCCGCAGGCCGCTTCCGGGCGGACCTGTACTACCGTCTCAACGTCTTCCCGATCCATCTCCCCCCCCTCAGGGAGCGGGGCAACGACGTCATCAGCCTCGCCGACCATTTCATTCTCAAGTACGCGAAGGAAATGGGGAAAACGCCGAAAAAACTCTCGCCGGCCGTGCTGGACGCCTTCCTTTCCTACTCCTGGCCCGGCAACGTCCGGGAGCTGGAAAACTGCATCGAACGGGCGCTCCTGGTGGCCCCGGGCGACACGATCGAGACGGCGCATCTCCCGCCGTCCCTGCCGACCAGAGCCAGGGAATGGGAGCGCCGCGACGGCGGCGATTTCGGCGTCACCATCCGCTCCAAGGAAAGGTCGCTGATTGTCGAAGCCCTCAAGAAAACCGGGGGAAACCAGACTCAGGCCGCGAAGATCCTGGGCGTCACGAAGCGGATCATCCAGTACAAGATCCAGAAGCTGGGCATCGATTCGAAGCGGTTCCGGCGCGACCGAAAGGGCAAGGACGAGACGCCGGCCGGCCCGCCCGCATGAACGGCGTCCCCCGCGGACAAGAAATACCACAAGATTGTTCCACAAAACGATGCCGGTACATAATTGTAACTAATGATGTTTTTCTCCCCGGGGGATGCAACCGTTGCATAGGGAGAAAATCACGTTATTCCGTGTTGTTCTGCGCATGAGGGCAGCAGAGGGAAAAACGACGGAAGTGGCACGTATTTGGCACAAGGAACCCGGGACTTGTCCCCGGAGCCGCACCCGGCTCGAGAGGGGAACCCCAGAAAGGACCATTTCACGATGTGCAGGCTTTTCGCCATCACCAGCAGGGATCCGATCTCTCCGACGGTCGCCGTCCGGGCGCTCGATGTCATGAAGGAAGGCCACGACGGCTCGGGCGTGGGGCTCTTCCTCACCGATCTCGGGGGCGACTTCGAGCAGTTCAAAGGCGGGCCTATCCTATCGGGCATCTTTTCCAACGAAGGGATCAAGACCCTGGACCGTTTCATGCTGGACAAGGACTTCATGACCAAATACAAGATGTCCTTCCGTCCCACCAAGCAGCCGCCCCCCGGCACGCCCAAACGCGACAACTACCTCATCCGCGTCTACGAATATCCGCCCGAATGGGAGAACCTGCCCGAGACGGAGATCCATCACCGCCTCATGCTCTACCGGCTGCAGCTCCGGGAAATAGGCGAGAGGGACGGCTCCATGATGGTCTTCAGCTTCTGGCCCGACGTCATCATGATCAAGGAGGTCGGCGATCCCATGGCGGTGGCCGAGTACCTCGGGCTTCACCGGCGGGAGTTGGAGGCGCGGACGATCCTTGCCCAGGGGAGGCAGAACACGAACTACGCGATCAGCATCTACGCCTGCCATCCCTTTTTCATCCAGGGCATCGCAACCATGACCAACGGAGAGAACACCGCCTTCGTGCCGATCCGCGAGTTCCTGACCTCGCGCAAGTACCCGGGCTACACGGGATACCAGTCCGATTCGGAGGTGTTCACCCACATCCTCCACTACACGCAGCATCGCCTCGGACTGGGGCTGGAGATGTACAAGCACATCATCACGCCGCTCAAGGACGAGGAAATCGACCGCCATCCCGACCGGGACCGCCTGCGTCTTCTCAAGCAGAGCTGCCGGCCGCTGATCATCGACGGCCCGAATTGCGTCATGGGCTGCCTGCCGGACAGGACCCTTTTCATGGTCCAGGACAGCAAGAAGCTGCGTCCCGGCGTCGTCGGCGGGCACGAGGGCCTCTTCGCCTTTTCCTCGGAAATGTGCGGCCTGGACGCCGCGATTCCGGCGCGCGACAAGTCCAGGGATTTTCAGCCGATGCGATACGACACGGTATTGGTGGGACCGGACCGCCAGGAGGTAAAACGATGGAGCCAATGGGACGAATTACCCCATCAACGCTGAGCACGAGGGATCTCCCCTGGGTCGTCCTCTGGGACAAGGAGAAGTGCACCCTCTGCGGGCGGTGCACGGCGGTCTGCCCCGTCCGCGCCCTCGAGCTGGGAGTGCATCGCAAGCGCGTCGTCCAGGTGAAGCTGGGCCTGCAGGAAAAGCCCGGGAATCTTTTCGGCGTCTACCACGGGGTCCGGCAGCGGACGGAACCGGCCTTCGCCTGCATCGGCTGCGGCATGTGCAGTCTCGTCTGCCCGAATGCCGCGATCGATCCGGCGCACAGCGATGTGCAGGACAAGCTTCGTTTCCACGTCAACCAGGCCGGAAATCCGAGGCGGCGCGGCGGCCGGCGCAACGACCCCCACAGCCTCCTCGACGACATTAAGTTCGTCCGCATCTCCATGCTGACGGACCCGGCGCTCGACGCCGGACGGCACGAATTCGAGCTTCGCACGCTCCTCGGCCGGATCCTGCCGCCGGAAGAGGCGCTGAAGGTCAGCCGCGAAAACGGCTGGATCCCGCCGGTGAGGGAGATCTATCCCCTCGTCATCGGCAGCATGTCCTTCGGCGCCCTGTCCCCCAACATGTGGGAGGGCCTGGAGATGGGCGTCGCCTACCTCAACGAGGAGCTGGGGATGCCGGTCCGGATCTGCACGGGCGAGGGCGGGTGCCCGCCGCGCCTCCTGCGGTCCCGTTTCCTGAAGTACGTCATCCTGCAGATCGCCAGCGGCTACTTCGGGTGGGACGAGATCATCCACGCCCTCCCCCAGATGAAGGAGGATCCCTGCGCGATCGAAATCAAGTACGGCCAGGGCGCCAAACCCGGCGACGGCGGGCTTCTCATGTGGTACAAGGTCAACAAGCTCATCGCCGCCATCCGCGGCGTGCCGACCGGGGTGAACCTCCCCAGTCCCCCGACCCACCAAACGAAGTACTCGATCGAAGAGGCCGTGGCGAAGATGATCCAGTCCATGTCCATGGCCTGGGGCTTCCGCGTGCCGGTGTATCCGAAGATCTCCGCGACGAGCACGTCGCTGGCGGTGCTGAACAACCTCACCCGCAATCCCTATGCCGGCGGCCTCGTCATGGACGGCGAGGACGGCGGGACCGGCGCCGCATACAACGTCTCGATGAACCATATGGGGCACCCGATCGCGAGCAACATCCGCGACGCGTATCTGAACATGGTCAAGCTGGGGAAACAGAACGAGATCCCGATCTTCGCCGGCGGGGGCATCGGGAAGAACGGCAATCTCGCGGCCAACGCCGCGGCCCTGATCATGCTGGGCGCAAGCGGCGTCCAGGCGGGGAAGATCGTCATGCAGTCCGCGGCGGGCTGCCTCGGTTCGGAGCAGGACCGCTGCAACATCTGCAATCTCGGACTGTGCCCCAAGGGCATCACCTCCCAGGACCCGCGCCTGGACCGGCGCCTCGACCCGGAGAAGGTGGCGGAACGCCTGGTGGACCTGTTCGTCTCCTTCGATCAGGAGCTCAAGAAGATCGTCGCGCCGCTGGGACGCTCCACGTCGCTGCCCATCGGCATGTCCGACGCCCTGGGCATCACCGATCGGAACGCGGCGGACAGGCTTCAGATCCGTCATGTGATCTGAGGGGATCGTCTCCTCGCGGCGGACAGGGGGGAACGGACGGGCGGCAACGCAAGGGACAGGAAACGAGGAATCCATCATCATGAACAAACCGACCATCATCATCCCGGGAATGGAAAAAGGTCTCCGGGTCGACTCAAGGATTCTCGAGGAGCGCATCCAGACGGCCGTGGCCGAGGGACACCGCTTCATCGAGATCATCGCCCAGGGCCAGCACGGCATCGGCGGCCGGCTGTGGCGGGCGGGTTCGGAGCCCGTCATCGTGCGCGTGATGGGCACCTCCGGACAGCGCCTGGGCTCCATGGGCTTTCCGAACACGACGATCGACGTCGTCGGCCCCGCGTCCGACGACGTGGGCTGGCTCAATGCCGGCGCCCATATCACGGTCCGCGGCAACGCCACCAACGGCGTCGGAAACGCCATGGCCCAGGGAAAAATCTTCATCGACGGGGACATCGGCGCGCGCGGCATGACCATGACCAAATACAATCCCCGTTTCGAACCGCCGGAGCTCTGGGTTCTCGGGAGCGTCGGCGATTCCTTCGCCGAGTTCATGGCGGGCGGCGTCGCCGTGGTCTGCGGCTGGAAGAAGGAGGCGGAAGCCAACATCCTGGGGTACCGGCCCTGTGCCGGCATGGTCGGCGGCAGGATCTTCTTCCGCGGCCATCATCAGGGCTACTGCGAGGATGACGTGCAGCTGACGTCCCTGGAAGACGAGGACTGGCAATGGCTGAGCGACGGCATGAAAGGGTTTCTGGCGGCGATCGGCAAGGAGGATCTCCACCCGCTCCTCCTGGAAGAACGCGGGGCATGGCGCCTGCTCGGCGCCCGCAGACCGCACGAGAAGGCGCGCGGACCCGCGCGCACCCTGGCACAGTTCCGCCGCGACGTCTGGGAAAAGGAGTTGGGGACGGGCGGACTGATCGGCGACCTGTCCGATCTGGACCGCAGGCCGATCCCCGTCATCACGACGGGCGAACTGCGCCGCTTCGTGCCGGTCTGGGAGAACGAGGCGTATCTTGCCCCCTGCCAGGCCAATTGCCCCACGGGCATCCCCGTGCGGAAACGCTGGGAACTTCTCCGCAAGGGGGACGTCGAAGGGGCCGTCAACCTGGCCTTGGAATACACGCCCTTCCCCGCCGCGGTCTGCGGGTATCTGTGCCCGAACCTGTGCATGCAGAACTGTACGCGCCAGAAGGCGAACCTGCCCGCCGTCGACACCCGGCTGCTGGGAAAGGCGAGCCTCGAGGCAAAACCGCCGGAGCCGGCCCCCGCAACGGCGGGCAAGATCGCCGTGATCGGCGGCGGGGCAGCGGGCCTGTCCGTCGCCTGGCAGCTCTACCTCAAGGGCTATAAGGTGGTCCTCCATGACGTGCGTGAGAAACTCGGCGGGAAGATGACCGAGACGATCCCCCGCAGCCGGATCCCCGACGAGGTCCTGGATCATGAGCTGGAGCGATTGTCGGCGCGCATCCCCCACAAGCGCCTCCGGCACTCCCTCACCGAAGAGGAATTCCTCAAGCTGAAGAAGACAAGCGACTTCGTCGTCATCGCCGTGGGCGCCCGGAAACCCCGGATCCCGGATATCCCCGGTATCGAGCGCGCCGTTCCGGCCCTCACCTTCCTGGCCGACGCCAAGTGCGGCGAAACCGCCCCCGTCGGCAAGAGCGTGGTCGTGATCGGGGCAGGAAACGTCGGTTGTGACGCGGCCGGCGAGGCCGTCCGGCTCGGGGCCGAAAGCGTCACGCTGATCGACATCCAGGAACCGGCCTCGTACGGCGCCGAACGGCGGCACGCGGAAGCCGTCGGGGCGAAATTCCTCTGGCCGCGGTTCACGCGGACCATCACGGAGAAGACCGTGGAGCTGACCAGCGGTGAATCTCTGCCGGCCGATACGGTGATCATCGCCGTCGGTGACGCCCCGGACCTTTCCTTCGTTCCCGAATCGGTCGCGCAGGCGAGGGGTTTCCTCGCCGTGAACGACCGCTACCAGACCAGCGACCCCCAGGTGTTCGCCGTCGGCGACGCCGTGAAACTGGGGCTTTTGACGGAGGCCATCGGCGCCGGGCGCATTGCCGCAGAGACCATCGACGCAATGCTCCGGGGCCGCGATCAGGTCTACGACCGCCTGCCGGCCGTCGATCCCGCGCGCGTGAAGCTGGAGTACTACGATCCGCGGGCGGACGAAGCGGACGAACCTGCCGCCTGTTCGCTGCAGTGCGCCTCCTGCGGCGCCTGCCGGGACTGCGGCCTCTGCGAGCAGATCTGCCCGGAGCAGGCCATCGTCCGCCGCGAGCTGGGGGAGGGGAAATACGAATATGCGGTCCGTGAGGACCGCTGCATCGGCTGCGGCTTCTGCGCCGGCGCCTGCCCCTGCGGCATCTGGCGCCTGATGGAAAACAAGCCGCTGGAATGACGGGCACGGGCGCCGACCCCGCCCGGCGTCTCTTGAGAAGGAAAGATCGTTGCGTGCCCTGAACCGCGGGGCGTCCTGACGGAAGAAGAGGAGAAGTCTATGGAACTCATGGAAGTTTTCGGATCGAACGTTTTCAACAACAAGGTGATGAGGGAGCGGCTTCCCAAGCCGGTCTACAAGGCCCTCCGGGAGACCATCGAAAAGGACCTGCCGCTGTCACCCGATCTGGCGGAGGTGGTGGCCAACGCCATGAAGGACTGGGCACTCGAAAGGGGTGCGACCCATTACACGCACTGGTTTCAGCCCCTGACGGGAATCACGGCGGAGAAACACGATTCCTTCATCTCCCCGACGTCCGACGGCGGCATCATCATGGAGTTTTCGGGCAAGCAGCTGATCCAGGGTGAGCCGGATGCGTCCTCTTTCCCCAGCGGAGGCCTGCGCAGCACCTTCGAGGCGAGGGGCTATACGGCCTGGGATTGCACCTCCCCGGCGATCCTGAAGACGGACGTCTCCGGGAACGTGACCTTGACGATCCCCACGGCCTTCTATTCCTACTACGGGGAGGCCCTCGACAAGAAGACGCCCCTGCTGCGGTCCATGAAGGCGGTTTCGAAGCAGGCCCTGCGGGTCCTGAGGGTCCTGGGCAACACGACCTCCACGAAGGTCACCTCCACCGTCGGCCCCGAGCAGGAATATTTCCTGGTGGACAAGGCCTTCTATCTGGAACGGATCGACCTCATGCTGACGGGACGGACGCTCTTCGGCGCCCCGGCGCCCAAGGGACAGGAGCTGGAGGACCAGTATTTCGGCGCCATCAAGGACCGGGTCTCCGCCTACATGAGCGACCTCAATGCCGAACTGTGGAAGATGGGCATCACCTCCAAGACCCAGCACAACGAGGTCGCGCCGGCCCAGTACGAGATGGCCCCCATCTTCGCCACGACGAACATCGCCACGGACCACAACCAGCTCGTCATGGAGACCATGCAGAAGGTCGCCCTGCGCCACGATCTGGTGTGCCTGCTCCATGAAAAGCCCTATGCCGGGATCAACGGCTCCGGGAAGCACAACAACTGGTCCCTCTCCACCGACGACGGCATCAACCTGCTGGAGCCGGGCCACACGCCCTGCGAAAATCTCCAGTTTCTCCTCGTCCTGAGCGCGCTGATCAAGGCCGTGGACACCCATGCCGATATCCTGCGGGCGACCTGCGCCCATGCGGCCAACGACCACCGCCTCGGGGCCAACGAGGCGCCGCCGGCAATCGTCTCCATCTTCATGGGCGATGAAGTGACGGAGATCCTCGAAAAGCTGGCCAAGGGGCAGAAGGTCTCCACCAAGGGGGCCCAGTTCCTGCAAGTCGGCGTCGACACCCTGCCGGCGATCCCTCGGGACAACACGGACCGGAACAGGACCTCCCCCTTCGCCTTCACGGGAAACAAGTTCGAATTCCGGATGGTCGGCTCGTCCCAGTCGATCGCAGGGACCAATGTCGCCCTGAACACGATCACCGCCGAGGCCTTCGACGAGATCGCCACGCGCCTGGAAAAGGCCAAGGACAAGAAAGGCGAGGCCGCCGCGATCATCAAGGAGATCTACAGGAAGCACAGCCGGGTGATCTTCAACGGCAACAACTACGCCGCGGAATGGGTCAAGGAGGCGGCAAGGCGCGGGCTGCCCAACGTCACGAACGCCGTCGACGCCCTGAAGGCCTTCGTTACCGACAAGTCCATCAGGCTCTTCGAGAAATACGGGGTGCTCTCGCACAAGGAGCTCCATTCGCGCTACGAGATCTATGTGGAGACCTACGCGAAGCAGATCAACATCGAGGCCCGCGCCGCCATCGACATGGTGAAAAAGCAGTTCATTCCCGCAGCGACCGAGTACGCCACCTTCCTGGCCGACTCTGCCGCCAGCTTCAAGGCGGTGAAGGTTCCGGCGCCCGCCCAGGAAGATCTCCTGAAGAAGGCCGCGGCCCTGCTGGCGTCGACGTACGCGAACCTCGGCAGGCTCGAGGCCGCAACGGCCAAGGCGCAGGCAACGGCCGAGACGGTGAAGAGGGCGGAGGTCTACCGCGACAAGGTGATTCCCGTGATGCGGACGCTGCGCAACGATGTCGACGCGCTGGAGATGATCGTTCCCAAGGAGATGTGGCCGGTGCCGACGTATGCGGACCTGCTGTTCAAACTCTAGACAGGCTGCTGAAAACCGCCTGCCTGCTGCGTTCCTCATCCTTCGCCCTTCGGCGTACACCCCGGTACGCCTCGGGGACTCGGGACTTCGGGGGCCTTGCATCCGGGCATTTTTGAGCAGCCTGCCAATCCCGCCTGGGCGTTGGAGTTGGGGCGTTTCCCGACCCCTTTCAACGCCCGGCCACCGAAGGAGGGTGTCATGTTTTCATGCAAGAACCAAGCGGACGTATTGAAGATCGTGAAGGAGAAGAAGGTCAGCTTCATCCAGTTCTGGTTCACCGATGTTCTCGGAGTGCAGAAGATCTTCAGCATCACACCTGCCGAGCTGGAAGAGGGCATGTCGGAAGGCATGGGATTCGACGGATCGTCGATCGAAGGATTCTGCCGCATCGAGGAGAGCGACATGATCGCGATGCCGGACCCGACCACCTTCCGCATCATTCCCTGGCGGCCCGCAGACCGACCGGTGGCCCGGATGATCTGTGACATCCTCAATCCCGACGGAACGCCCTATGCCGGCGACCCGAGGTACGTGCTGAAGCGGATGATCGAGAAGATCGACAAGCAGGGATACACCTTTTACACGGGGCCGGAACTGGAATTCTTCTACTTCGCCTCCGACAAGAGGCCCGAGATTCTCGACATGGGCGGCTATTTCGACGGCCTCCCCGTCGACCGGGCGACGGACCTGCGGAGGCAGACGATCTTCGCCCTCCAGGACATGGGGGTCCGCGTGGAATACTCCCATCATGAGGTGGCGCCCAGCCAGCATGAGATCGACCTGCGCTACGACGAGGCCCTGACGATGGCCGACAAGGTCATGACCTATCGCACCGCCGTAAAGGAAATCGCGCGCCAGAACGGCGTATACGCGACCTTCATGCCCAAGCCGATCTTCGGCGAAAACGGCAGCGGCATGCACACGCACCAGTCGCTTTTCAAGGGCAGCAAGAACGCCTTTTTCGATCCCAAGGCACCCTTCGGCCTCTCGAAGACGGCCCGGTGCTACATCGCGGGTCTCATGAAGCATGCGCCGGAGATCACCGCCGTCTGCAACCAGTGGGTGAATTCCTACAAACGCCTGGTGCCCGGTTACGAGGCCCCCGTTTACGTGTCCTGGGCCCGCCGCAACCGCTCCGCCATGATCCGCGTTCCCATGTACAAACCGGGAAAGGAAAAGGCGACGCGGATCGAGTTCCGCTCCCCCGATCCCGCCTGCAACCCCTACCTGGCCTTCGCCGTCATGCTGGCGGCCGGCCTCAAAGGCATCGAGGAGCAGTACCCCGCCGTCGACCCGGTGGAAGAAGACATTTACGAGATGGACGAACAGGCGCGCGCCCAGGCAGGCATCACCTCCCTGCCGGGCAGCCTGTACGAGGCCCTGCAGCTGGTGGAAAAGAGCGCCCTTGTCCGGGAAACGCTGGGCGAACACATCTTCGACAAGTTCATCGCCAACAAGAAGGTGGAATGGGACCGCTTCCGGACGCACGTCAGCGTCTTCGAAATCGAGCGTTACCTGCCCCTGCTGTAGAAAGCGGCGGCCGATACCCGGCTTTCAGCGGCCGGTCTCCGGTATCAAGATGCTAGGATGCCGGGGGCCGGCCGTGCTATAAATGATTTACATCGGCACCATAATTTCGTAGAGTGCCGAATTCCTTTTGGAGAACGAAATCCATGGCCCTGATGCGGCACAAGAGACCTGCGCTGCTGGTTCTCGAGGACGGAAGCGCCTTCCCCGGATACGCTTTTGCCGGCCGCGGCGAGGTCCTGGGCGAGGTCGTCTTCAACACGGGCATGACGGGCTACCAGGAGATCCTCAGCGATCCTTCCTACAAGGGGCAGATCGTGGCGATGACCTACCCCCTCATCGGCAGCTACGGGACGAACCCGGACGACATGGAATCCGCCGGGGTCCACATGGAGGGATTCGTCGTCAAGGAGTACCAATCCCGCCCCAGCAACTGGCGCAGCACGGCGTCGCTGAAGGACTTCCTCGAAAGCCATGACCGGCTGGGCGTCGAAGGGATCGACACCCGCGCCCTGACCCGCAAGCTCCGCGTCCAGGGCGCCATGCGGGGGATCCTGACGACCGAAACGGCGGACGTAGAGGCGCTCGTCAGGCGGACCCTCGCCTATCCGGGGCTCGTGGGCCGCGACCTCGTCATGGCCGTGACCTGTGGCGAGCCCTACCTGTGGAACAACGGCGCACCGGCGCTGATCGGAACGAAACAAATTCCTCCCGCCGGGGACCGGCTCCGGGTCGTCGTCCTGGACTGCGGCGTCAAGTACAACATCCTGCGTGAACTGGAGCGACAATGCTGCCAGGTGATCGTCGTGCCGGCAACGACGACGGCCGACGGGATCCTTGCGTACGCTCCCCGGGGCGTCCTCCTTTCCAACGGGCCGGGCGATCCGGCCGCGTTGCCCTACGTGGTGGAGACCACCAAGGGCCTGCTGGGCCGGGTTCCGATCTTCGGCATCTGCCTGGGGCACCAGATCCTGGGCCAGGCCCTGGGCGGAAAGACGGGCAAGCTCAAATTCGGGCACCACGGCCTCAACCAGCCCGTCAAGAACAGCGGCAGCGGGCGCGTGGAGATCACCTCCCAGAACCACGGATTCGTCGTCCTCCCGGAAACGCTGCCGGGCGGCGCCGAGGCAAGGCAGGGGAACCTCAACGACTCCACGTCCGAGGGCATGTACGCTGCGGACTGCGGCGCCTTCAGCGTCCAGTACCACCCGGAGGCGGCCCCCGGCCCCCACGACGCGAACTACCTCTTCGGAGAATTCGCGCGCCTCATGCGCGAATGGCAAGGAGGCCCGGCGTGATCCTCATCATCGACTTCGGATCCCAGTACAATCAGCTCATCGCCCGCCGTGTCCGGGAGCACCACGTCTACTGCCGGATCGAGCCGCCGGATCTGCCCATCGAGTCGATCCGGGCCCTCGCGCCGGAGGGCATCATCCTCTCCGGCGGGCCGGCGAGCATCTACGAGCCGCGCGCGCCCAAGGCCGACCCGGCGATCTTTTCGCTGGGCGTTCCGGTGCTGGGGATCTGCTACGGCCTCCAATTCATGGTCCACGTCCTGGGCGGCGAGGTCGTCCGGGCGAAGAAACGCGAGTACGGCTTCGCCGAATTGTCCATCCGGCGGCCGGAGGGCATGTTCGAGGGAATCGCAGGGAAGACCTGCTGCTGGATGAGCCACGGCGACACCATCGGCCGCCTTCCCGATGGTTTCCGCGTCACCGCGACGACGCCGAGCACGAAGGTGGCTGCGGCCGAGGACGCGGGCCGGCGGCTGTACGGCCTGCAGTTCCACCCCGAAGTCGTCCACACCCCGGAAGGGAAGAAGATGCTGGGCAACTTCCTCTTCGGCATCTGCGGCTGCCGGAAGGCCTGGACGATGAAGTCCTTCATCCGCGATTCCGTTCAGGAGATCCGCCAGGAGGTCGGCGGCCGGCGCGTGATCCTGGGGCTGTCGGGCGGCGTCGACTCGTCGGTGGCCGCCCTGCTCCTCCACGAGGCGATCGGCCGTAAGCTCACCTGCGTCTTCGTGGACAACGGCCTCCTCCGCGAAGGGGAGGCGGAGCACGTTCTTTCCATGTTCAAGAAGCATTTCCGCATGGATGTGCGCTTCGCCCGCGCGCGGCGCGCCTTTCTCGACGCCCTGAAGGGCGTCAAGGACCCGGAGCGCAAGCGCAAGATCATCGGGCGGATCTTCATCCGCGTCTTCGAGGCGGAGGCCCGCAAGATCAAGGACGCCGAATTCCTAGCCCAGGGCACGCTCTACCCGGACCTGATCGAATCCCGCTCGGCCTTCGGCGGGCCCAGCGCCGTGATCAAGTCCCACCACAACGTGGGCGGCCTGCCCAAACGCATGAAGCTCAGGCTGATCGAACCGCTCAAGCACCTCTTCAAGGACGAGGTCCGGCTCTTGGGCCGCGAGCTGGGGCTCCCCGACGACCTGACCTGGCGCCAGCCCTTCCCCGGACCGGGGCTCGCCGTCCGCATCGTCGGCGACGTCACGGACCGCCGGCTCGCACTCCTGCGGCGGGCCGACGCCATCCTGCAGGAAGAAATCCAAGCGGCCGGGCTGTACCGGAAGCTGTGGCAGTCCTTCGCCGTCCTCCTGCCCATCAAGAGCGTGGGCATCATGGGCGACCAGCGGACCTACGAGCACATCATCGCCGTCCGGGCCGTGACCAGCGACGACGCCATGACGGCCGACTGGGCCCATCTGCCCCCTGAACTGCTGGGGAGGATCAGCAACCGCATCATCAACGAGGTGCGCGGCATCAATCGCGTCGTCTACGACGTCAGCTCCAAGCCGCCGAGCACGATCGAGTGGGAGTAACGCGCACCCCGCAAAAACCCGGAAGTTTTTGCGGGGACCCCGAAAGACAGGGATGAGACCTTTGAAAATTTGAAAAATGTCCTGCCCGGGGCAAAAGCATTTTCAAGGCCTCAGGGATTAAGAAGAGATATGCCCAAGCGAACCGACATCAAGAAGATCCTCATCATCGGATCGGGCCCGATCATCATCAGCCAGGCCTGCGAATTCGACTATTCCGGAACCCAGGCCTGCAAGGCCCTGAAGGAGGAGGGCTACGAGGTCGTCCTCGTCAACAGCAACCCCGCCACGATCATGACGGACCCCGAAACGGCCGACCGCACCTACGTGGAGCCGATCACGCCCGAGGTCGTCGCCAAGATCATCGCCAAGGAGCGGCCCGACGCCCTCCTCCCCACCCTGGGGGGACAGACCGGCCTCAACACGGCCGTCGCCGTCGCCGACAGCGGCATTCTGGAGGAATACGGCGTCGAGATGATCGGCGCCTCGCGCGAGGTGATCCACAAGGCCGAAGACCGGGAGAAGTTCCGCGATGCCATGAGGCGGATCGGCCTCAGCGTCCCGCAGAGCGGATTCGCCCGGAACATGGAAGAAGTGTTCGAAACGGCCGAGCGCATCGGCTTCCCGGTCATCGTCCGCCCTTCCTTCACGCTGGGCGGCACGGGCAGCGGCGTCGCCTACAACCGTGAAGAGCTCGCCGAGATCGCCAAGGCCGGCCTCGATGCCAGCATGATCCACGAGATCATGATCGAGCAGTCCGCCTTAGGCTGGAAGGAATACGAGCTGGAGGTCATGCGCGACAAGGCCGACAACGTCGTCATCATCTGCTCCATCGAGAATTTCGATCCCATGGGCGTCCACACCGGCGAATCGATCACCGTCGCCCCCGCCCAGACACTGACCGACGGCGAGTACCAGAGGATGCGCGACGCCGCCATCGCCATCATGCGCGAGATCGGCGTGGAGACGGGCGGCTCGAACGTCCAGTTCGCCATCCGTCCGGAAACGGGCGAGATGATCGTCATCGAAATGAACCCCCGCGTGTCGCGGTCCTCGGCCCTGGCCTCCAAGGCGACCGGCTTCCCCATTGCGAAGATCGCGGCGAAGCTCGCCGTGGGCTACACCCTGGACGAGATCCCCAACGACATCACGCGCGAGACGATGGCCTCCTTCGAGCCGACGATCGATTACGTCGTCGTGAAGATCCCCCGCTGGACCTTCGAAAAATTCCCGGAGACGGAAGACTTCCTGACGACCTCCATGAAGTCCGTCGGCGAGACGATGGCGATCGGCCGGACCTTCAAGGAGGCCCTTCAGAAGGCGGTCCGCTCCCTGGAAATCGGCCGTTTCGGCCTCTGCGAAGGCCTCACCGCCGGTGCGACGAAGAACTGGGACCTGATTTCACAGAAGCTCTCCGTGCCCAACTCGCAGCGCCTGTTCTATCTCGCGGCCGCGATCGCGGGCGGCATGGGCGACGACGAGATCTACAGGCTCACCTGCATCGATCCCTGGTTCCTGTATCACATCCGCGAGATCGTCGAGGCGGAGCAGGATCTGGCGAAGCTTCCCGCTTCGGAAGCGGTGCTGCGCGAGGCCAAGGCGATGGGATTTTCCGACCGCGCGCTGGGAAGGATCTGGAAGCTTTCCGAAGAAGAGGTCCGGCGACGGCGCTTCGCGCAGGGCGTCCTCCCCGTTTACCAGCTGGTCGATACCTGCGCCGCCGAATTCGAGGCCTACACACCCTACTATTACTCGACCTACGAGACGGAGAACGAGACGCGCCCCTCCACGAAGTCCAAGGTGGCGATCCTCGGAGGCGGGCCGAACCGCATCGGCCAGGGCATCGAGTTCGACTACTGCTGCGTCCACGCCTCCTTCGCCCTGCGGGAGATGGGCTGCGAAAGCATCATGGTGAATTCCAACCCGGAAACCGTCAGCACGGACTACGACACATCGGACAAGCTCTTCTTCGAGCCGGTGACGCTGGAGGACGTGATCCACATCCTCGACCGTGAAAAGCCGGACGGCGTGATCGTCCAGTTCGGCGGGCAGACGCCGCTGAACCTCGCCAAAGGGCTGGAGAAGGCCGGGGCAAAGATCCTCGGAACCTCACCGGACGCCATCGACCGCGCCGAGGACCGCGAGCGGTTCCAGGAGATCGTCAGCCGCCTCAAACTGCTGCAGCCGGACAACGACACGGCGATGAACGTCGCGGAAGCCCTTACGGCCGCCGAGCGGATCGGATATCCCGTCCTCGTCCGGCCGAGCTACGTCCTGGGAGGACGCTCCATGGAGATCGTCTACGACCCGGACAGCCTGAGCCGCTTCATGGAGCGGGCCCTCGACGTCTCCCCCGGCCACCCGATCCTCATCGACCGGTTCCTGGACGACGCCATCGAAGTCGACGTGGACGCCGTTTCCGACGGCGCCATGACGGTCATCGGCGGGATCATGGAGCACATCGAGGAGGCGGGCATCCACTCCGGAGACAGCGCCTGCATGCTGCCGACCATGACCTTTTCGAAGGACCTGCTCGCGACGATCGAGCGCCAGACCAAGCTGATCGCCGCCGAGCTCGGCGTCGTGGGGCTCATGAATATCCAGTACGCCGTGAAAGACGGAAGGCTCTACGTCCTCGAGGTCAACCCCCGGGCCTCGCGGACCATCCCCTTCGTGAGCAAGGCGATCGGCGTGCCCCTCGCGAAGATCGCGACGAAGATCATGATGGGCCGGACGCTGAAGGAGCTCGGCTTTACGGAGCAGGTCGTGCCCCGGCACATCAGCGTCAAGGAGGCCGTCTTCCCCTTCAACCGCTTTCCCAACGTGGACATCCTCCTCGGCCCGGAGATGAAATCGACCGGAGAGGTCATGGGCATCGACCGCTCCTTCGGGCTGGCCTTCGCCAAGTCCCAGATGGCGGCGGGGTTCCGCCTGCCCCTGTCCGGCTGCGTCTTCATCAGCATCCAGGACGAGCACAAGGAGCGGATGATCCCGGTGGCGAGGGCCTTCGCGGCCATGGGGTTCGAGATCGTGGCGACGGCCGGCACGGCCGCCTACCTGACAAAGAACGGCGTCGCCGCCCGGAAAATCCGCAAAGTCAGCGAAGGGCGTCCCCACGTGCTGGACCTCATCAAGAACGGCGATATCCAGCTCGTCGTCAACACGGCGGCGGGAAGGCGGTCGACGAGGGACGCTTATCACATCCGCCGCGCGACGCTCCTGTACAACCTGCCCTACACGACGACCGTCGCGGGGGCGCGGGCGCTGGCCGAGGCCATCTCGGCGCTGAAGTCCGAGGCGTGGGACGTGGCCCCGCTCCAGGAATACCATGGGAGGAAGTCATGATGCACATGCCCAGGAACGCGGAGGATTATCCCCGTGAGGAGTGCGGCGTATTCGCGGTCTACGGTCGTGAGGACGCCGCCCGCGTCGCCTTTTTCGGGCTCTTCGCCCTTCAGCACCGCGGCCAGGAGAGCGCCGGCATCGCCGTCGCCGACGGCTGCCGCATCGCGGAGCGGAGGGGCATGGGGCTCGTTTCGGAGGTCTTCCACGAGGAGCATTTCGCGAAGCTCACCGGCAACGCAGCCATCGGGCACGTCCGGTACTCGACGACCGGCTCTTCGGTCATCACCAACGCGCAGCCTTTTCTCGTCCACCACGCCGGGGAGGATTACGCCCTCGGCCACAACGGCAACCTCGTCAACGCCTTCAGGCTGCGCAGCCGGCTGGAGGCGCAGGGTTCGATCTTCCAGTCCACCATGGACAGCGAAGTCATCATCCACCTGATGGCCCCCTATCTGAGGGACGGTCTCGAGAAGGCCCTCGAACAGGCGCTCTTCCGCGTCGAGGGCGCGTACAGCATCGTCATCCTCACGCGCAATTCCGTGGCGGCGGCGCGCGATCCGCAGGGCGTCCGGCCCCTGTGCATCGGGAAACTCGACGGAGGCTGGGTCGTTGCCTCCGAGACCTGCGCCTTCGACCTGGTCGGCGCCACCTACGTGCGCGACGTCCATCCGGGCGAGATCGTCATCATCGACGATCAGGGTCTGCACAGCCACATGCCCTTCGCTGCGGCGAAGCCCGCCCACTGCGTCTTCGAGCTCATCTACTTCGCGCGGCCCGACAGTCAGGTCTTCGGGCAGAACGTGTACCTGTGCCGGAAGCGTCTGGGCCACCGCCTCGCAGACGAATTCCAGCCCGACGTGGATCTGGTCATGCCGTTCCCGGACTCGGGGAATTACGCCGCCCTCGGTTACGCCGAAGCGAGCGGCCTTCCCTTCGAGATGGGAATGATCCGCAACCACTACGTCGGCCGGACGTTCATCCAGCCCTCGCAGTCCGTACGCGATTTCGGCGTGCGGGTGAAGCTCAACCCCGTCCGTCCGCTGCTCGATGGAAAGCGCGTCCTCATCATCGAGGATTCCATCATCCGCGGCACGACGAGCCGCAACCGCATCCGGCGCCTCCGGGAAAGCGGCATCAAGGAACTCCACATGGCCGTGAGCTGCCCGCCGACGCGCTACCCCTGCGCCTACGGGATCGATTTTTCTTCGAGGGGGGAGCTCATCGCCGCCGAGAAGCTCGAAGAGGACATCGCCCGGTTCATCGGCCTCGATTCGCTGCACTACCTCAGCGTCGACGGCATGGTGGCAGCGACGGGACTCGGCAGGGAGGACTTCTGCCTTGCCTGCTACACCGGCCAGTACCCCATCAAGCCCCCCGATGCCATGGAGAAGCTCTGCTTCGAGAAACGGTGAAAAGTCGTTATTCCCACGGGCTGCGCGAAGCCGGAGACATTCCGATTCCGGGTCCAGCCTGGCATGACATTCCCTCACGCGGCTCTCGATCGTGTCCTGCAGAAACACAGCTCAGCATGGGCAATTGGGGACGTCCAGGTTCACATTTCTTTCACATTTCCTTCCAGGATCCTTTGTTTTCACGATAGAATCTTTTTGCCGACAAAGATTTACACTCGTCACGGGTCATCCGGTTCATGAAGGCGCGTGCCCATGCAGATTCAACTGCCCGAGAAATACAGCGTCGAATGGATGCTCAAGCGCCTGCGCACTTCTTCGTTCGGGGTTCTCTACCGTTTTGAGTCCGACCGGGTCTTGCGCCGGCCCCTGTGGGTGGCGGGCACCCCTGTCGTGGTGGAGTTCGACCTGAGGCGGTCCGGCAGATTGGGGTTCCGTCTCGTGTCCGCCCTTCCTCCGGCCGGGACGCCGGTCAAGCGGGCCGATCTTTCTCGCGAACTTTCTGCACAGGTGCGGTTCCTGTGGGGGCTTGATGACGATGCGGAACGCTATGAGTCAGCCATTGCCGCCGACGCCGACCTGGCGCCTCTCGTTCGGCGGTTCGGGGTTCTCCGCATCTTCCGGGCGCCCGACGTATATGAATGCCTGTTGATCGCCGTAATCGGGCAGCAGGTCAGCGTGCGCGCCGCACAGGCGATCCGGCAGCGGCTAATGGAGCACCTGGGGACGAAGATCACCGTGGCCGGTGCCGCTGGCGAGGAGCGGTACGCCCTGCTGCCCTCGCCAGGGCAACTGATCGAAGCGGGCGAGGAGGCTCTGCGAGGCCAGGGCCTGTCGCGCCAGAAGACGGTTTATCTTCTGGAGATTGCCCGGCGGGCAACGGCGGCAGAGCTTGAGAGGCGGGAATTTGCCCGCCTCTCGGATGAAGAGGCACTGACCCGCCTGTGCGCAATCAAAGGGGTCGGTCGCTGGACCGGGGAGATCGTCCTGATGTTCGGCCTGGGCCGTCCTGATATCTTCCCTGCCGGGGACCTCGGGTTGCAGGCGGCAGTGCAGCAACTGCTGGGCCTGCCCGCCCGGCCGCCGGAGAAAACCGTACGGAAAATCGCCGAACGCTGGGCCGGCTGGCGCAGTTACGCCGCGTTTTACCTTTGGACGTCCCTTCAGGCCCGTGCACTGTAATTCCTGCTTCTGGGAAAGCGCCCGCCTTTGCGCATCTGAAGTCCTGGCCTAGAGTCTAGTGTCGCTGAGCCCCCCAGGTTACTCGCAGTTCCTTGGCAAACGCTTCTGCATCGCCGATGGCTTTGATGGAAAAGCCCTTAAGGGGCAAGGTCGCCGCCGCCGGTTCGTGCAGCAGATTCCGCAGGCGGATACGTTCTTCCAACATTCCGCATACGAGGGCCTCGACCCGCGCCTGTTCCTGCTTTCTCAGTCCTGATCCCTTCCGATAGGCGATGAAACTGCATGAAACGGCCGATTGGGGAGGTTCTGGCTGAATGCCTGGCGTTCCTGCGGCCTGTGACGGTGGCTTGCACCTACAATTGTTCTGCCGCATAATGCTTATGGTCTTCGCCAAGTTGACGCCCTAATTTTGCTCAGCGTTAGGAGGTGGATACGTGTGCAGAAACATCAGGACGCTCTATAACTTCGAGCCGCCGGCGACGGACGACGAAGTCCACGCCGCGGCCCTCCAGTTCGTGAGGAAGATCAGCGGATTTGCCAAACCTTCCAAGGCGAACGAAGCGGCATTCAACCGGGCGGTTGACGACGTCGAAAAGACGTCCTCACTTTTCCTTCGTTCCCTCGTGACCGCTGCCCCGCCCCGGAATCGAGAGGCCGAAGCCGCCAAAGCCCGTGCTCGGGCACTGGTTAGATTCGGTTGACACCGGCCCCGTGCCCTTATGATTTGACAGCGAAGCCGTCGCGGCACGATGGGTCGGACGGGGTTTTCCGGAGAAGCAGGGTTGGGCTGATCCTTGACGCATCGCCGGCCGGGCGTGAGCGAGTAGGTAAAAGGTGGCCAGGCCGTGCACGAGCTGCGGGATTGTACCTCGTCCGAAGGGCCCGCTGGCACCTGGGCCGGAGCCCTCGACGGCCGTAGGCACGTCCCGGCCTTGAAGGAACGCATCGGCACCCAGGTCCAGATGATCCCGGAATCGGGCGGCCGCAGCAGGTCGAGCGGTCCGGGGCTGCCGGAGGCTTCGAGTCAGTAAAACAAAAAAATCGAGGGCGTGGATAGCTGTTACAGATCATCGAGAGATTCTCGAATTTCGCGATATTGAATGTCAACTGAAGAAGACAATAAAGATCGCTGGTCGCAAAAGGTAACTCAAACCAGCAATACGCTAGACCTCGAACCCGGCGTCTTCGCCCAGGACGATCCACGCCTCATCGCGCTGTCCCTGAAACGCTCCGCCGACCGGAGTACCCGGCGCAAGGGCAGCCCCTTCCAGTCCGCCATGTCCATGCTGAACTTTTACATCAACCGCGCCGGCAAGGGCCTCTCCGAAGAGCGCCGGGCGCGGCTGGAGGCTGCGAAGGACGAGTTGCGGGCATTGTATGGGAAAGCCCGGCAAAAGGGGTCCGGTTGACGGCGCCGCCAAAATGGTCGATGATGCGGGCATCGCATTGCCCGGGAGGCCGCCATGAAAACTCTTGCCAGATTTTCTCTCGCCTTCTTCATTCTTCTTTCCACCGGCTGCGCCTTCAATATGGTCGCAGAGAGGGACCGCCTGATGATGACGGGGCGCTACGGCGAATTGCAGAAACACGTGGAGGAGGAGATTCAGCGCACCGGCGATGCGAAGACCGCGAAGCTCTTTCCCTTGTGCCTGTCCTATTCGGCATCGAAGCGCTACGACAAGCTCTTCGCCTGCTGCGACCGCCTGGAAGCCAATATCAGGAAGGGCGACAGGAGCAACGTGGACTACGAGGAGATGGCGCGGAACAATCCCATGATCGGCGGGATCGTGAAATCACAGGCCGCCGGCCGGAAGGACGCCGTGGGAGACGTCAGCGCCTTTCCCTTTATCATGAGGGCCCAGGCCTATATGGACCTCGGGCAGTACGACAAGGCGGTCGAGCAGGCGCGGAAGGCTTATGAGGCGGCGCCCTCGCGTCGGACGCAGCCGCCGGGCCGCCCCATTTACGAACTCGCCACCCTGGGTCTCGCTTACGCACTGAACGGAAAAATCGATGACGCCCTCCGCACCGCCGATCAGCTCGATCGTCTCGACATGTCTTACCCCTACAATCTGATGAAAACGGACAAGCACGTGGGTCTTGCGAAGATCTACCTGGTGCTCAGGGAATACGAGAAGGCGATCGCCGTCATGGAGCGCGACGACGACGACGGTTTCCGGGCGCGGGTCGACTTCGTGACCGGCGCGAGCGCGAGAGGGGAGAGCATGTTCGTCTTTCAGCAGCTGCCGAAGCTCTTTATGCTCAACAAGTCGCGGATGGAGACCGGCCGGATCGCGGAGGCCAAGAAGGGCTACGACGACCTGCTGAAGGTTCCCCAGAGCCGGCAGAACGGGTCCATCTACTGGATCCTCCTCTTCGACCGCGGCCGGATCGCCGAAAAGGAGGGCCGCCTCGACGAGGCGACCGTCCTGTACCGCCAGGCCGTGGACGTGATCGAGCAGCAGCGCTCGACGATCAACACCGAGACGAGCAAGATCGGTTTCGTGGGGGACAAGCAGAGCGTCTACCACCGCATCGTCTCGGCCCTGCAGGCGAGCGGCCGGGCCGCAGAGGCCTTCGAATACGTGGAGCGATCAAAGTCGCGCGCCCTCGTCGACATGCTGGCCGCCCAAAAGGATTTCTCCCTGCCGCCCGACTCGCGGCAGCAGGTGCAGACCCTCCTTGCGGCGTACGACCGGGCGGACGCCGACAGCCGGGTCCAGGACGAACGGCAGGACCCCTCCGCGACCCGGAGCATCGCCGTCAAGGCGAAACAGGAATTGAAGGATCAAGCCCCGGAACTCGCCTCGCTCGTCCAGGTGATCTCACCTTCCGCGCGGGAGATCCAGGCCCTCATCCCCCCGGACGAAACGGTCATCGAGTACTACTACACCGACGGGGACTTCTACGCCTTCGTCCTGACCTCGCAGAAACTCGAAGCAGTCCGCCTGGACCTCGCCGGCCTGACCGATGACGTCCGCCATTTCCGGAAGCTTCTGGAATCGCCGGGGTCGCAGGGAAGCGCAGAGGCGTCCCGCAAGCTCCACCGCCGGTTGTTCCGGCCGGTGGCGAAATCGGTTTCGACGGACAAGCTGGTCGTCGTTCCCCACGGCATCCTGCACTACCTGCCCTTCAACGCGCTTCACGACGGCGAACGCTATATGATCGACCGGTACAAGCTCCGCGTCCTGCCCAGCGCCGGCGTCCTCCGCTATCTGCAGGCGAAGAAGGCGCCGGCGGCGGGCAATATTCTCGCCTTGGGCAACCCAGATCTCGGGAACCCCGAACTTGATCTGAAATTCGCGCAGGCCGAGGCCCTCGCCGTCGCGAAGACGCTTCCGCAGTCGCGGGCGCTTCTGCGCAGGGATGCCACGGAAACGGCCTTCCGGAAGTACGGCGGTGGTTTCCGCTACCTGCACCTGGCGACCCACGGGCGCTTCGACGCCGAAGCCCCCCTGAAGTCGGCCCTGTTGCTGACGCCGGATTCCGAAAGCGACGGCCTTCTGACCGTGGACAAACTCTACACGATGAGGCTGCAGGCGGAACTCGTGACCCTGAGCGCCTGCGAAACCGGCCTCGGAAAGGTCGCCGGCGGAGACGACGTCGTGGGACTGACCCGGGGATTTCTCTATGCCGGCGCACCTTCCATCGTGGCCAGCCTCTGGAAGGTCGACGACCGGGCCACCTCCGACCTCATGACCCGGTTCTATTCCGCGCTGCAGGACAGGGACAAGGGCGAGGCGCTGCGGCAGGCGCAGCTCGAAACGAAGAAACGGTACGCCCACCCGTTCTACTGGGCGGCCTTCCAGCTGACGGGAAGCGCGCAATAACGGAAAACCGGCCGTCCCCGGAAGGACGGCCGGTCCGTATGCGGTATCGCCGGCCGGGAGACCGCCGGCCTCCGCGGAGATCAATCGTCGCCGAAGCTGATCCCCAGGTCGCGGGCGGTCATGACCTGGTCCGAATCGAGCGGCACGGACTTCATCTTTTCGACGGCCTCCTCCAGCGGCACGGGCACCGTGTTCGGCGGACGCAGGGCCACCATTACGTTGCGCTGACCCTCGGCGATCATGCGCACGGCCGCGGCGCCGAAACGCAGGGCGACGAGGCGGTCGAAGGTCGTGGGGGATCCGCCGCGCTGGAGGTGCCCCAGGACGAGCGAACGCGTGTCCTTGCCCGTCCGCAGGCAGATCTCCTTGGCGACCCACTCGCCGATGCCGCCCAGCATGACTTCCGAGCGCCCTTCCTCCCCCTTGCCCTTGTGCATCATCTGGCCGCCCTTGGCCTTCGCCCCTTCCGCCACGACGACGATGCCGTAGCGCTTCCCGTGGAGTTCGTTGTCCATGAGCTTCCGGCAGACGCTGTCGATGTCGAAAGGGATCTCGGGGATCAGGATCACGTCGGCCGAACCGGAGATGCCGCTGTTGAGGGCGATCCAGCCCGCGTAGCGCCCCATCACCTCGACGACCATGACCCGTTCGTGGGCGCTGGCGGTGGAGTGCAGTTTGTCGATGGCCTCCGTCGCAGTGCCGACGGCCGTGTCGAAACCGAAGGTGATGACCGTGCTGGCGAGGTCGTTGTCGATCGTCTTGGGAACGCCCACGATCGGAAGACCCATTTTCGCGAAGCGGTTGGCGATGCGCAGGGACCCGTCGCCGCCGATGGCGACAAGGACATCCAGGCCCAGGCGCTTGAAATTGTTGACGACGCGCTCGGACACGTCGCGGTACTCGACTTCGCCGATGTTGTTCTTTACGGGCATCTTGAAGGGATCGCCCTTGTTCGTCGTGCCGAGGATCGTTCCGCCCAAGGCGACGATACCCGTCACCTTTTCCGGCGTCAGCCGGACGATCTCGTCGGTATCCAGGAGACCTTCATAGCCCATCCGGATGCCGTAGACTTCCCAGCCGCGCCGGTCGGCGGCCATCGTGACGGCATGGATCACGGCGTTGAGTCCCGGCGCATCACCGCCGCCGGTGTTGACGGCGATCTTCAGTCGATCCGACATGTCAGCCTCCCTGAAGAAACTGTCAAAAGGTTTACGGCAGAATGTTTTCCGGCAGATCCAGGCATCAACGTATGCTGATGGAGTATATGAGGAGGGACCCGTCAAGTCAAAAGGAATATTCCGTGGAATGTTCCGTGAAGGACGTGCGGAAAAGCGCCTTTGGATAATGCTTGACATTGCTTTCCGGCTGGCGTATGGAAGCGCCGTTTTTGGAGATTCGGTTCGAAGTTCCCGCCCCCAGAGCCCACAGGAGAGGCTGCTGGGGATTTTTTTCAGGTCATAAAGAACACAGGACATGCGCAAACCAACCATCCGCAACATCGCCATCATCGCCCACGTCGACCACGGCAAGACGACCCTGGTAGACGCCATGCTCCGCCAGACCGGGACCTTCCGGGAAAACGAGGAAGTCGCCGAACGCGTCATGGACTCGCTGGACCTGGAGCGGGAGCGGGGCATCACCATCATGGCCAAGAACACGGCCATTCGCTACCGCGACGTCAAGATCAATATCGTCGATACGCCCGGCCATGCCGATTTCGGCGGCGAGGTCGAGCGCAGCCTGAACATGGTCGACGGTGCCATTCTCCTTGTCGATGCCAGCGAGGGGCCGCTCCCCCAGACCCGGTTCGTCGTGAAGAAGGCCCTGGCAAAACAGCTGCCGATGGTGGTCGTCGTGAACAAGATCGACCGCGGTGACGCCCGCATCGAAGAGGTCGTCGCGGAGGTGTACGATCTCTTTATCGATCTCGATGCGAACGACCGTCAGATCGAATTCCCGATCCTCTACACCGACGCCAAGCGCGGAATCGCCCACCTGAAGCCCGGAGACGCCTCGGAAGACCTGACGCCCCTCTTCGAGGCCATCTGCTCGGCCATTCCCGGGCCGGAAGCCGACGACGGCCGTGTGCCGCAGTTTCTCGTCACGAACCTCGATTACGACCCCTACGTGGGTCAGATCGCGATCGGACGGCTGATGAACGGCGTCCTCGAGATGAACCATCCGTACGCCCTATGCGGAGAAGAAACGATCACGCCGAACATCCGTTTTTCCGTTCTCTACACCTTTCAGGGCCTGCGCAGGAAATCGGTGACCTCCGTCGAGGCCGGTGACATCGTCGCGCTGGCCGGCGTCGAAGCGATCAGCATCGGCGATACGATCACCGCAATGGAGGACCCCGTGCCGTTGCCGCGGATCCACGTCGATGAGCCCACGGTCTCCATGATCTTCTACGTCAACAACAGCCCCTTCGCCGGCCGCGAGGGAAAGTACCTGACGTCGCGCCACCTGCTCGAACGTCTGGAGAGAGAAAGCCTGCGGAACGTCGCGATCCGCCTCAGGACGATGGAGCGCAAGGACGCCTTCGAGGTCTGCGGCCGCGGTGAACTGCAGATGGCGGTCCTCATCGAAACCATGCGGCGCGAAGGCTACGAGCTCATGGTGTCCAAGCCTGCCGTCATCACGCGGGAGGAAAAAGGGAAGACCCTGGAACCGGTGGAGCGCGTCTTCATCGACGTCCCCGAGGCCTTCATCGGCGTCGTCACGGAAAAACTCGCGACGCGGAAGGGCCGCATGATCAACATCGCCAACAAGGGCAGCGGCCGGGTCAACCTGGAATTTCTCGTTCCCTCCCGTGGCCTGATCGGTTTCCGGAGCCACTTCCTGACCGACACCAGGGGGTCGGGAGTCATGAACACGCTCTTCGAGGGGTACGAGCCGTGGTTCGGACCGATCCCCCAGCGGGCGAGCGGCGCGCTCCTCGCGGACCGGCCCGGCAGGGTGACGCCCTATGCAAGCCTGGCCATGGTGGACCGCGGCGAACTCTTCGTCGAAATCGGAACCGAGGTTTACGGCGGGATGATCGTCGGCGAGCGCAACCGCGCCGGCGATCTGGCTGTCAACATCACGAAGGAAAAGAAATTGACCAATATCCGCAGCTCGACGGCGGAAACGACGGTGACGCTCCGCCCGCCGCGGCCGCTCTCGCTGGACCAGTCGATCGAGTTCATCTCCGAGGACGAACTGGTGGAAGTCACACCCCTCAGCATCCGCCTGCGGAAGATGACGCTCTTCTCGCGGTGATTGCCGGCGCAGGCCGTCGTCGTCTCCCGCGATCATTTCCCGTGCCGGCCATAGTGCGATCCCCGGGGCTTTGGCCCGCCTTCCGGTTCGATCGGCCTTGAGATACGGGACGACGAACGGTTTCTCCTGCCATTCAGTTTTTCATCGAGCGCTGTCATCGCATCCTTATGATACCGGCTGCGGAATGCACAGGGGTCGACAAGCGACCGCACCGATTCCCGCCACATGCCATTCCCCGCAGCACCGGTGGGTGGTCTCCCTGGTGTTTCTCCCTGAAAAGACAATTTCGCCGATGCCGATTTTTTCCTTGACAACGGGATTGCACCCCCTTATAGCTATATTACGTAGAATAAAGTTTCATACAATGAAACATCCTTGGAAGGCCGCCGGCCGAAGATGGCCGGACGGTCGATGGGGTCGGCGACGGAAAATCGTCGAGAGCCGCCTGAAGAGGTCCCACGAGAAGCGAATCGGGCGCACCGGAGAACAGATCGGACAGGAACGATCCGGATATCCCCAGGAAAGGCAGCAGGAAATGGAACCTGAGCGGAAGCGATTCAAAGTCATCATTACCGGAAGTCGGATTGCCGAAGAGGCGATGCAACTGCTGGAGAAAACCTGCGTCGTCGAATGCACGCCGCCATATCTTCCGCCGGAAGAACTTGCTGCCAGAGTGGCCGCGGTCAAGCCTGACGCCCTGATGGTGCGTGTGGGCAAGATTACGCGCGCAGTGCTTCAGGCCTCTCCCAGCCTCCGCGTCGTTGCCAAGCACGGCATCGGTGTCGACAATATCGACATCCCGGCCGCCACGGAATTGAAAATCCCCGTCCTGATTTCTGCCTCCGCCAATTTCGAGTCGGTCGCCGAGCACGCCCTTGGACTCATGCTGGCCCTTGCAAAAGACATCCCGTACCTGGATGGGCGGGTCCGGGACGGATATTGGGACAAGACGACCTACCTGGGAAGGGAGCTCTACGGAAAAACGCTGGGGTTGATCGGCTTCGGCCGCATCGGCCGCCGCCTGCGGGAACTCGTCGCACCGTTTCGGATGAAGGTGCTGGTTTACGATCCCTTTCTCCGGGAGCGGGGATTCCCCTCCGACGTGACGGGTGTCGAAACCCTGGAACCGCTCCTGAGCGTTTCGGACATCGTGAGCATCCACTGTCCGCTCACGGCAAATACGCGTGGTCTGATGGGGCGGAAGGAATTTCAGGTGATGAAGAAGTCGAGTTTTCTTATCAACACCGCCCGCGGCGAGGTGGTGGACGAGCAGGCGTTGATCTCGGCGCTGCGGGACGGAGAGATCGCCGGCGCCGGACTGGATACCTTCGGCAAAGAACCGCCCGAGGAAATCAGTCGTCTCGCGAAGGCGGGAAAGACGGTCCTGTCGCCCCATATCGGGGCGTTCACGGAAGAAGCCATCACTCGCATGGGCGTGGCGGCGGCCGAGAACATTTTGAACGTCCTCGCAGGCAATCCGCCGAACGCGGAATGCTGGGTCAACCCGATGGGATGATGTTCCGGAAACCCCGCTGAGGCTGTCGAAAGGAATCCCGAATGCACGATATCGCCGCTAGAGAGCACAGCACTATGCGTTCGCTGGAACGGGCGCTTCATCTGCTGACGATCATGGAAAATGTGGGCTGGCCGATGACGGTGACCGAGATCGGACGAGACAGCCAGCTGTCCAAAGCTACGGCGCTGCGATTGCTGTCGGTGCTGGAAAAGTACGGCCTTGCCGAGAAGAGGCAGGGAAGATACCGGCTCGGGATTGCCGTGCTTCCGCTTGCCCACTCGTATGTTCTGCGAAACGAACTCGGGCAGACGGCGTTGCCGGTCATGCAGGAACTGGCACAGGCATCGGGCGAGACCGTCTCGCTTTTCGTCCGTTTGGGCTTCCAGCGTGTATCGATCCAGAGGGTCGAAGGAGATCATCCCCTGCAGCATACTTCGCCGTCCATCGGCCAGCGCCTGCCGCTTCATTTGGGGCTCGGCAAAGTGCTGGCAGCGGCGATGCCTGAAGAAGAACTGCAGAAGATGCTGACTCCCCTGGACGAAGTCTATTTTGCCAACGGAACCCGGTGGACCCGAAAAGCGTTTCTCGCCGATTTGAACCGGATCCGCCGGCAAGGCTATTGCATTTCTCGCAATGAGCGCGTCATGGGCGCTACCTCGCTGGCGGCCCCGATCGTCGACAGGGACGGAGCGACCATTGCCGGCATCGGGATCGTCAGTTCCACGGAACGGATGACACCGAAGAAATTGGAGAGATTCTCCATCGAAATACGGGGGGCCGCCAAGGTGATCGCCGGACGGTATTGCGGCGATTGACGGTGCCGCGCCTCCGGGGATGAATGGAGGCCGCATCGCGGATCGCAGCGGCCGGGCGATTTGCGATGCGCCACTTCCGGACGAAAACTTGGCGCTTCTTGCCAGACCGGATTTTCAGGAGGAAGCAGCGTGGACGTGATTCAAAACTTGCTCATGGGTTTTGCAGTTGCCCTGACGCCCGGCAATCTCCTGTTCGCTTTTCTGGGGTCGGTTCTGGGAACCCTGATCGGCGTTCTGCCCGGGATCGGTCCGGTGGCGGGCGCGGCAATGCTGATCCCCCTCACATTCCAGATGACGCCGACGGGCGCCATCATCATGCTCACCGCGTTGTTCTACGGCACGCAGTACGGAGGAACCATCACGAGTGTCCTGCTGAACGTTCCGGGCGAAGCCGCAGCGGCGGTCACCTGCCTGGACGGCTACGAGATGACGAAACAGGGGCGTGCCGGGTCGGCCCTTGCGATGGCCGCGATCGGTTCTTTCATTGGCGGCACGTTCGCTACGGCTGCCCTTGTGCTGGCGGCGGGGCCGCTCACCAAGATGGCACTGCAGTTCGGTCCGGTGGAGTTCTTCGCCCTGATCCTTCTCGGCCTTTCCCTGCTGATGGGCCTGGCCGGGAAATCCATGCTGAAAGCACTGATGATGGGGATGTTCGGGTTGATCCTCGCCATGGTCGGCATGGACCCCGTGCGAGGGCTTCCTCGGTTCACCTTCGGGCGCATGGAACTGATGGACGGTATCGGTTTCGTCCCGATCATCATGGGTTTGTTCGGTTTGGCCGAGATCCTGATAAACGCGGAGAAACGGCTGGGTCCCGTGTTCATCGCCAAGATCGGCTCCATCATTCCCGCCAGAAGAGACGTCCGTGATTCCGTCGGCCCCATCATGCGCGGCAGTATCATCGGCACGCTGCTGGGTCTCGTACCGGGAATGACGGGATCGGCGTCGTCGTTCCTTTCATACATCGCCGAAAAGAAATCCTCCAAGCATCCGGAGCGGTTCGGAACCGGCATGATCGAAGGCGTGGTGGGACCTGAGACCGCCAACAACGCACACGCCAACGGGGCGCTCATCCCCTTGTTTACCCTGGGGATTCCCGCTTCCCCCACTGTGGCGGTCATCATGGGCGCATTCATGATGCACGGGCTCATCCCCGGCCCCTTCCTTTTCAAGGAGCACCCCGATGTGGTGTGGGGGGTTATCGCCAGCTTTTGCGTCGGGAATATCATGCTTTTGATCCTCAATCTGCCCCTCATCGGCCTCTGGGTCAAGATCCTCAGGATCCCCTACGGGATGCTCTTCGGGATCATCATGGCCTTCATGGTCGTCGGTGCGTACAGCGTCAACAACAGCACCTTCGACATCCTGGTCATGAGCCTGTTCGGCCTCATCGGGTATCTTCTGCGGAAACTGGACTTTCCTCTGGCGCCGGTGGTCCTGACGCTCATCCTGGGACCGCTGATGGAGCGTTCGCTCCGCCAGTCCCTCGAGATGTCGCAGGGTAGTCTCAGTATCTTCTGGGAAAGCCCTATCGCCGTCGCTCTTTTTATCCTGACGGCACTGATCCTGATTGCGCCCGCTTTCCAATTCTTCCGTCGCGGGAAGGAACCCCTCGCCGGAAACGATGAGGGGGCCTGAGCGGTATCGCGGCGGCGGGCAGAGACAGCCCAACCGCCGCTGAAGCATAGTCCGGCCGACAGACCGGATGGGTCATGGGTGAAGACAATGCCCAAAACAATTTGAGACAGTGAAGAAGGAGGAAACATGCAACATCAGTTCAATGCGTTAAAGCGGATCATCACGGTTTGTGCGGCCATGGGCCTTCTGATCGCTGCGCCCGCCTGGGCGGCTGACTTCCCCCAGCAAGGCAAAGCGATCCAGATGCTGATAGGCTATGCGGCGGGAGGCAGCACCGACGCTACGTGCCGAATCATGGCCAGCGGACTGGAAAAAGCACTCGGCACCTCCGTAGTGCCGGTCAACAAACCGGGCGCCAGCTCGCAGATTGCCTACACCGCGCTGGCCCAGGCCAAGCCGGACGGCTATACAATCGGGTATGCCGGCATTCCTTCCCTCCTCGTCAGCTACCTGGACCCGGCCCGCAAAGCCGCGTACAATGGAAAAAGTTTTGAATTCCTGGGCATGAACGTCCTGGACCCCGGTCTTCTTGCCGTGAGGGCGGACAGTCCGTTCAAGACTGTCAAGGACGTGATCGATGCGGCCAAGGCGAATCCGAACAAGATCCGCGTCTCAACGACCGGGATTCAGAGCGACGATGCCTTTGCCGTCCTCCAGCTCCAGAAAATCACAGGGGCTCAGTTCGCCCAGGTGCATTTCTCCCAGGGCGTAGCGGAGGCGAAGACCGCTTTTCTGGGCGGCAAGATCGAGGTGTTCTGCGCGAACGTGGGGGATCTGCTGCCGCAGTTCAAGAGCGGGGCCGTGCGCATCCTGGGGATCATGGACGACGAACCCAGCCCGTTCTATCCCGGGGTGAAGACCTTTGCGGAGCAGGGCTACAAACTCTACAACTCTGCCCTCCGCGGCTACGCCGCCCCGGCGGGCACTCCCAAAGAGGTGGTCAAAATCCTCAGCGGTGCGATCAAGAAGGCCGTGGACTCCGAGGATCACAAGAAGCGCATGGCGGATATGGGGCTGACGCTTCGTTACATGGATTCCGATCAGTTCACCAAGACCGTGAATGAATACGAGGGGATCATCAAGGAGTTTCTGGCGCAGATGAGATAGCAGAAACAGCGGTGGACGCGCATTTGATCCGGACGCGGAGCTCTGTGCACAGGGCGCCCTGGGGCTGCCCTGTGCACAGAGCCCGCCGGGTTTCCGGGATGCATGGGGCCTTCTTATGATTTTCTGCCGGCCCCCCTGCGGACCGCAAGCGAAGTACCTCGCAAAGGGTGTGCTCAGAGGCACATGGAGGGCGGGAAAGGAAGCAGCGATGAAGACGGGGAACCATCTGGTACTGAAAACAGCTGTCGGTAGTTACGGCCATACGAAGGCGCTGAAAGACGGGACGGTCAAGATTCCCGGTGTTTCATTCGACTTTGTAGAGATCTCTCCGGTTTACAAGGCATTCAAGTCCATGGTGCAGGAGCAGACGTTTGATGTCTCCGAAATGGCGGTCACGACCTATATGCTGGCCAAGCATTTCCACAAGCCGCTCACGGCGCTGCCAATCGTCGTTCTCCGTCTGTTTCATCACGGCACCATCCTGTGCAACGTGAAATCCGGGATTCGGGAACCGAAGGATTTCGAAGGGAAGCGGGTGGGCATCAGGGCGTATGCGCAGACGGGCCCCACCTGGAGCCGGGGAATCCTGCAAAACGAGTATGGTGTGGACCTCAACAGCGTGACGTGGATCACCTACGAGGGGTCGCACGTGACCGAATTCGAGGATCCGAAGAACTGCGTGCGTGCGCCCGCGGGAAAGAAGATGAACGACATGCTCGTCGCAGGGGAGATTGACGCGGCGATCACGTCGATCCCTCCCGATTCTCCGCAGGTCAAGCCCCTCTTCCCCGCGGCATCCTCCGTTGAGGCGGAATGGTTCAGGAAGACGGGGATTTATCCTGTCAATCACATCGTGGTCGTCAAGGACTTCCTGGCGGCCGAGCATCCCCGGTTGCTGGGGGAACTCTTCAGCGCATTTCAGTCCGCGAAGGAGATTTACCTGGATCGCCTCTATGCCCGGGGACCCTCCTCTGCCGAGGATAAAACCAGGCTCCTCCTCAAGGAGGTCGTAGGCGGTGATCCTCTGCCCTATGGGGTCTCCGCGAACCGCAAGGCCTTCGAAACGCTGGCGAAGTACCTTTTCCAACAGAAAATGCTGCCCCAGCTTTACCGCCTTGAGGATTTCTTCGACCCCATGGTGATGGATTTAAAATGAAGGAGAACCAAGATGGTCATTGATGTGCACGCACATTACACTCAGGCGCCGGCGGCCCTTGACGCATACCGCGGCCGGCAGCTTTCCAACCGCAACCGGCCTGTCAAGGGCGGCATTTCCGTCAGCGACGAACAGGTCGTCCAGTCGGTGCAGAAGAACCTCAAACAGATGTCCGACAAGGGACTGGATCGGCTGGTCCTTTCGCCCCGCGCCTCGGGCATGGGACATGATTTCGGCAACGAGTTGATCAGCCGCTACTGGACGGAGATCAACAACGACCTCATCGGACGGGTCTGCAGGATGTTCCCGGACAAGTTCGTTCCCTGCTGCCAGTTGCCTCAAACCCCCGGTGTAAGCCCCAAGAACTGTGTCGCGGAATTGGAGCGCTGCGTGAAGGAGCTCGGCTTCGTGGCCTGCAATATCAACCCCGATGTATCAGGAGGGGTCGCCCCCCTGACACCTTCCCTTGGCGACGAGTGGTGGTATCCCCTTTGGGAGAAGATGGTCGATCTCGATGTTCCCGGTATGATCCACGCGAGCTCCACGCTGAACCCAGCCCTGCACATCCTGGGCTCGCATTACACCAACCAGCACAACGCCGCCGTGGTCGAGCTCTGCAACTCCCGCGTGTTTGAAGACTTCCCGAAGCTGAAACTGATCATTCCCCACGGCGGAGGCGCCGTTCCTTATCAGTTCAACCGACACCGGGCACTGCACTGCAAAGAGGGCAGGAAACCCTTTGAAGAGGTGGTGAAGCACATCCATTTCGACACAGCCATCTACGACAAGGAGTCGATGGAGCTTCTCATCAAGAAGATGGGCGCCGATAATGTGGTGTTTTCGACGGAAATGCTCGGCACGGCCGCGGTCATCGATCCCAAGACCGGCCGGTACTTTGATGACACCGTGGGTCTCGTAAAGTCGATCGACTGGCTTTCGGACGAGGACCGCTACAAGATCTTTGAGGGCAATGCGCGGAAGCTCTATTCCCGTGCGAAATGGTAGCGGCGAAATCCCCGGGGCGGTGCGTGAGATCGGCCCGGATCGCCTTGTCCGTCCGATGAGGGAAAGAAGGATGCAGCGAATTCACCAGATTGCGGCCCTTTGTTTCTTGGCTTTTTCGATTGCTGTCGTGATCGAATCCCTGAGCCTGGAGTACTACACCAAGCTTGGTCCCGGGGCCGGCTTCTTCCCCTTCTGGCTGGGGACCTTGACGGGCGTGCTCTCATTCGCATGGCTCGTTCAGGTCTCCAGAGAGGCCGCCAAGTCAAAAGAAGGTCCCTTCTTTCCACAAAAGGCCGGACTTTACCAGATCCTTTCCATCCTCGCGTCGCTGCTCATGGTGGCCGGCCTGATGAATGTAATCGGTTTTCAACTGACGATGCTCCTGTTCCTCGTCTTCCTGCTGAAGATCCTGGGCCGGCAGAGCATCTGGGCGACGCTGATCATTGCCGTTCTGGGCAGCATAGGTGTTTTCCATCTGTTCGGCCGTTATCTTGACGTGCCTCTCCCCGTTTCATCTCTGACTTTTCTCGCGAGTCTCGGCCTATAGGAGACGCCGGTGGAAACACGCTGCAGGGCCGGAAGTTGGCTATCATGGGCAAGAGTAACGACCACTCTCACGTACGGAACCATCGCGGAAACGAAGGTCGTTATTCCGGCATTTCTCAGGTTGTTCCGAAAATCTCTTCGAAAGGAAAACGGATTCTGATGAAAGGTGTTCCAAGATTCAAAGTTGTTGAAGGCTGGGAAAAATTACCTGCAGGCTACGTCCACAAAGACGTAGACGGGGTGGCGGTCGATTCGCAGGACAACGTCTACCTGATGACACGGCAGGACGCCAGGGTTATCGTCTACGATCGGGAGGGAAATTTCCTTCGCTCCTGGGGCGAAGACATCTTTACTCCCCGGACCCACGGCATTGCCATCGGACCGGACGGCATGGTGTACTCCGTAGACGACGGCGACCATACGGTACGCAAGTTCACTTCCGAGGGGAAACAGTTGATGATCATCGGAACCCCCGGCAAGGCTTCCGACACCGGCTATGATGGAAAGAGCCACGGCAGCGTCAAACGCGGCGGACCGCCCTTCAACCGGCCGACGGATGTCGCTGTCGCCGCCGACAACGGGGAACTTTACGTCTGCGACGGTTACGGCAATTCCCGTGTGCATCGCTTCAACGCGGACGGGACGATCATTCAATCCTGGGGCGAACCCGGAGAGGGACCCGGCCAGTTTCGTCTGCCGCACGGCATCGGCATCTCGCCGGACAACCGCGTCTTCGTGACCGACCGGGAGAACGACCGCATCCAGATCTTTTCCCGGGACGGCCGATTTCTCGACATGTGGACCCATGTCCAGCGACCTACGGACATCGCCTTCGACAAGGACGGCCTCGTGTACGTGTCGGAGCTGTGGTGGCGAGTCGGGCATCGGTCGTTCACCAATGGCAAGATCCGGCACGATCTTCCGGGAGGAGTGAGGGTCCTGGACCTCTCGGGCAACGTGCTTCTGCACTGGTGCAGCGCTGATCGGGAGGCGGCGGGGAATTTCGTTGCTCCGCATACGCTATGCGTCGATTCCCGTGGAGATCTCTATGTGGGCGAAGTCACCCGCACCTTCGGCGTTTCGCGAGGTGACATACGCGAAGATGCCCATACTTTTCAGAAGTTCGAACGTTACTGACGGCTTTGGTCCCCGAAGGGCCGCTGTGAGAAATCCGCGGCGGCCCTTCGGTTCCCACAGCGGACGAGCCGGGCGCTTCTCGCGGTGACCCGGACGGCGATCCTTTCTTTCTGAAGGCAAAAGAAAAACAAAAAGGGCTGCGCGAACAGCGCAGCCCCTATCAAAGGGACAGCCTGAAGAATGGTGGATCAGGCCGTCCAGTAAAAGGGAGGTTGCCGGTAGATGTCAACGGTCTTCTTGTCTGTCTTTGCGTAAGCGACGCACAACTTTCCCGTATAGAACACGTCCAACAACCACGCTCCGAGTCTTTCCCAGAAACCAACGCCTTTCATTGCCTTTTGTCTCCTTGTTTTTCTATAAATTTTGGTCTCAATTAATTGTTTATCGATAACCTTGTTGCATATATAATCACGCCGCTCCGGAATGTCAACGGAAAAGAGCCTGAAATCCCATTGTTTTCAGTTATGTTGAAATTGATTTTCTCACGGGAGCGCGGGAATTCCACCACTTCCCGCGAGTTGGGAACACCCGCGAAATCAACAGGTTTACGGGGTCAGCCCGGCGGACGGACCGGCAAGGCCGGAGCGCTCAGCCTTCCACGCGGATGAGCATGGCGTCACCCTGGGCGTGGCCGGAGCAGATGCCGCAGACGCCGATCCCGCCGCCTCTCCTGCGCAGCTCGTAACCCAGCGTCATCAGGATCCTGGCTCCTGTGGCGCCGATGGGATGGCCGTAGGCAATGGCGCCGCCGTTGACGTTCACCTTCCGGAACACCTCTTCCTTCGCCATCCCCAGGATCGACCGGCAGCTGATCAGGGTCACGGCGGCGAAGGCCTCGTTGATCTCGATCAGGTCCACACTGTCCAGGCTCAGGTCATTCTGCTCGAGGATCTTCCGGATGGCGAGGCCCGGCACCGTTGCGATGTCCTTGGTCGGCTGTGAGACTTCGGCGTAATCCACGATGGAGAAGAGGGGTTTCAGCCCCAGTTCATCGGCCTTCGCCCGGCTCATGAGGAGGCAGACATCGCCGCCGTCGTTGACGCCGGGCGCGTTGCCCGCCGTCACGCTTCCCGGGCGGCCCGTTACAGCGCTCACATGGCCGAAGACGGGCGGCAGCGCGGCCAGTCCCTCCAGCGTGGTTTCGGGCCGAAGGCTTTCATCCCGGTCGGCCACCGCGTTCCCGTTCCGTCTCCTGCGGATTTCGACGGGAAAGATCTCTTCGTCGAGTCTGCCCGATGCGACGGCTGCCGCCGCGGCCATCTGGGAATGATGGGCCCATTCGTCCAGTTCCTCGCGCGAGAAACCGAACTCGTCGGCCGTCTCCGAACCGTGGATCGCCATGTGCCGGTCGTAGAAGGCGTCCCAGAGGCCGTCGTAGACCATGCTGTCGACGACCGGCCTGTCCGGCAGCCCCATCCGGGCTCCCCACCGCATCTCGGGAAGGAGGTAAGGGCAATTGCTCATGCTTTCCTGCCCGCCGGCGATGCAGACCTCCGCGCGTCCGAGCAAGATCATCTGCCAGGCGAGATCGACGGTCTTGATGCCGGAGGAGCAGACCTTGTTCACCGTGATGGACGGCACATGCTCGGGCACTCCGGCCAGGATGGAGGCCTGGCGTCCCGGGATCTGGCCGCAACCCGCCGGCACGACCTGCCCCATGAAGATGTAATCCACGTCGCCCGGCTTCACCCTGCCTTCCGTCCTCTGCAGGACCTCGCGGATCGCCAGGGCGCCCAGCTCCATCGCCGTGAACTCCCTCAGCGCGCCCCCCATCCGCCCGTAGGGCGTGCGGCAGGCCCCGACGCAGACGACCTCGCGGAATTTCGAGTGCGGATTCTTCATCTTCCGGCCCATCGTGGAAAAATCCGGTTTCCGCTGCCCGAACCCCGCCGGCTTCAGGCCGGCATAGATCTCCATCTTCTTCCGTTCCAGCCGCTGGGGAGCTTTTTTCATCATTTCTTCCTTCGCATCAGGAGTTCACCGGCTGTTGTCGAGGACGTGCTTGGAGATCACGACCCGCTGGATCTCGGACGTCCCCTCATAAATGGTGAAGACGCGGGCATCGCGGTAGAGCCGCTCGACGGGATAGTCGCCGGTGAACCCGTATCCGCCGTGGATCTGCAGCGCCCGCGCCGTGACGCGGTTCACCATCTCCGAGGCGAAGAGCTTCGCCATCGAAGCCTCCAGGGTGTAGTTCTCGCCCCGGTCCTTCTGGGCCGCGGCGGAGAACATGAGCTGCCGGGCCGCCTCGATCTCCACCGCCATGTCGGCGATCATCCAGCGGAGGCCCTGGAACTTGGCGATCTTCTGGCCGAACTGATCCCGCTCCCTGGCGTATCGGACCGCCGCATCGAACGCCGCCTGGGCGACCCCGACGGACTGGGCGGCGATGCCGATGCGGCCGCCGTCGAGACCCGTCATGGCGATGCGGAATCCGTCTCCCTCGCGGCCGAGCAGATTCTCCGCGGGCACCCGGCAGTCTTCGAAGACCAGGTCCGTCGTGTCCGATGCCCGGAGACCCATCTTCTCCTCCTCGCGTCCCACGGCAAGACCCTTCGTCCCCTTCTCCACGATGAAGGCGCTGATCCCCCGGTGCCCCCTGGCGGGGTCGGTTTTGGCCGTGACGATGACGAGGCCGCAGTTCTTCCCAGTGGTGATGAAGCGCTTCGTGCCGTTGAGGACGTAGAAACGGCCGTCCCTGACCGCCGTCGCGCGCTGTGCCGCCGGATCGGATCCCGCCAGAGGCTCCGTCAGGGCGAAGGCGCCGATAATCTCTGCACCCGCGAGCCGGGCAAGGAATTTCTTCTTCTGGTCTTCCGCGGCGAACCGGACGAGGCTTTCGCAGACGATGGAGTTGTGCACGGACATGACGACGGCGGTGGACGCGCAGGAATAGGCGATCTCGGAAAGGGCCAGGAGATAGCTGATGGTGTCGGCGCCGGAGCCTCCGTATTCCTGAGGGACCATCATGCCCATGAGGCCCAGTTCGCCCATCCGTTTGAAGTTGTCGGCGGGGAATTCCTTCGTCCTGTCGCGCTCTGCGGCCTTGGCGGCGACCACGGTCCGGGAGAAGTCCCGCACCATGCTCTGGATCATGAGCTGCTCGTCGGTCAGTTTGAAAAACATAGGCGGCCCCCCCATCTTGTTGCGGGCATCGGTCATGGCGAATCAAAGAAGTTGATGCAGGCTCGCGATTCTCCGATCGCACGGCGTCCGCCCGTAAACTCCGCGATGACTTGCCGCTGTCTCGCTTCGATCACGAATCCCGCTACGACGATGGGATTCGACTGCACACAGCGACGATGGACGCTGCTCTCAGGGGCTGTAGATGACCACGATCAATTCCGCCGTCTCACGGCCGGCATTGAGAAGCTGGTGCTTGACCCCGGAATTGAAATGTACGGATTCGCCGGCCTTGAGGGTGTTGACGTGCTCGCCGACGAGGACCTGGACTTTGCCCTTCAGCACGTATTCGAACTCCTCGCCCTCGTGCTGGTAGCCAACGCCCTTGTGCGCTTGCCCCGGCTCGACCGTGACATGGAAGGCTTTCAGGTGCTTGCTCTCCGCGTCCGGCGTCAGCGTTTCGTAGGCATAACTCTCCGTGCGTTTCGTGTAGGCCTTGACGCGCGCCTTGTAGGACGGCGTCTGTTCCTTCAGGAGAGATCCCGAATCGATTTGCAGCGCCTTGGCGATCTGCAGCAGGGCGCCTACGGGCGGAGTGGCGAGACCTTCCTCGACGTCTTTGAGATAGCGGACGGAAAAGCCGGTTTCGTTGGCGATGCGGTCCAGCGACAAGCCTTTCTGCAGTCTGGTGGTCTTGATCTTTCGGCTTACGGGAGTGGACGGTTCGGGCTTCTGCTCCGCGGTCCTCCCTTTCCTGGCGGTCATAAGGCCTCCCTTCCTGGGGGATGAAGGTTCTTCCGATGGACTTCAGGACGCGGCGGACAGGTTTTTTTCAGCGGCTGCCGTACTCGTAGAAGCCGCGTCCCACCTTCCGGCCCAAGCGGCCCGCTTCCACGTAGCGGCGCAGCAGGGGGCAGGGACGATACTTGGAATCCTTGAATCCTTCAAACAGCGTTTCCATGATCGCGAGGCACGTGTCCAGGCCGATGAGGTCGGCCAGCGCCAGCGGTCCCATGGGATGATTCATGCCCAGCTTCATCACCGTGTCGATCGCTTCGCACGAGCCGGCGCCCTCGTAGAGGCAATAAACAGCCTCGTTGATCATCGGCATGACGATGCGGTTCGAAATGAAGCCGGGATAATCGACGGCCTCGGCCGGGGTCTTGCCGAAGCGCAGGCAGAGATCCCAGGTCGTCCGGAAGGTCTCATCGGACGTCGCCAGCGCACGGACGACCTCCACCAGTTTCATCACCGGGACGGGATTCATGAAGTGCATCCCGATGACCCGGTCCGGCCGCCTCGTCTGCGAGGCGATCCGCCCGATGGGGATCGAAGAGGTGTTGCTGGCCAGAATGACGCCGGGCCGGGAATTCCGGTCGAGGTCCCGGAAAATCTTGAACTTGAGGGGCTCGTTCTCTGTCGCGGCCTCGACGACGAAGTCCGCTTCGATCATGTCCTCCACGGACATGCTTTTCCGGATCCGGCCGAACTGGGCATCCCGGTCTCCTGCCGCCATGGCGCCCTTCCCGACGGCCCTGTCGAGCCGTGCGGCGATCGCCGCGATGCCCTTGTCGACGAGGTCTTCCCGGATGTCGTTGAGGATGACGCGCAGGCCGCTTGCCGCCGCCACCTGCGCGATGCCGCTCCCCATCTGGCCCGCACCGATCACTCCGAAGGTTTTGATCTCCATGTCGCCACCTCCCACCCGTTGTAGATCCCTATCACGAATGCGGCATCGTTTCACCCGGATTTCTCGGTTTTTCGCGGAGATGTGAAACTCCGCCCGGCTTCAGCGCATTTCCGCGGCCCCCTCGAACAGGGGCACGAGAGAGAATCGATCGACGTCGACGAGCCCGCGGTCCGTGATCTTCAGGGCCGGGATGACCGGCAGCGCAAGGAAGGACAAGGCCATGAAGGGTTCCCGGAGGGAACAGCCGAGGGCGCGCGAGGCTTCCCTCATCTTTCTCCAGCCTGCGGCGACCGCCGCCAGGGGACGGTCCGACACCAGCCCGGCGATCGGAAGCGGCATTTCGGCCAGGACGGCGCCTTTTCGCACCACCGCGAGGCCCCCTCCCATCCCTTCGACGGCCTTCACCGCCGCCATCATGTCCGCATCGGATACGCCCGCGCAGATGACGTTGTGGGAATCGTGAGCCACGGACGAAGCCAGAGCCCCCTCGCGGAGCCCGAAGCCCTGCACAAATCCCAGGCCGATGTTGCCGGTGCCGCGATGCCGTTCGACGACGGCGATCTTGGCGAGATCCCGGCCGGGATCGGCCGCAACCCTGCCGCCGGCGATTGTGGGGCGGAGAAGGCGCGCCTCCGTGAGGATCTGGTCGGGGATCATGCCGATGACGCGGATGTTGCCGCCCCGCTCCGAAACCGACAGGGCCTCAATGGAAAAGGGCCGGATGTTCATCGCCGCGGCGGTCCCCTCGGGGACAGGGGGCGCTTCCCAGCACAGGCCCTTTCCATCGCAGACAATGCGGCCGTCCTTGATCACCGCCTCTACGCGCACCGGCTGCAGGGAAGAAAGGATCGCCAGGTCCGCCCGGCGGCCCGGCGCGACGGCTCCCCGGTCATGAAGGCGAAAGTACTGCGCCGTGTTGATCGTGACCATGCAGATAGCCTGAAGGGGGGAAATCCCGCTTTCGCAGGCCCTGCCGAGGAGAAAGTCGAGATGACCCTTCTCCAGGAGGTCGTGGGGATGAAGGTCGTCCGTCACGAGCGAACAGCGGGGCAGCGTCACAGGGGTGACGAGCGGCATCAGGTCCGCGAGGTTCTTCGCCTGCGTCCCCTCGCGGATCAGGATGTGCATCCCCGCCCGCAGCTTCTCCTGCGCCTCCGCCAGGTTCGTGCACTCGTGGTCCGAGCGTATGCCCGCCGTGAGGTAGGCATTGAGCGCCTTTCCCGAGAGCAGCGGCGCATGTCCGTCGCAGACGCGGTCCGAAAAAAGGAGAATCTTCTCCAGCACGTCTGGGGAACCGGCCGCAACGCCCGGATAGTTCATCATCTCGGCCAGGCCGAGAACCCTTTCCTCTTCCCTGAAAACGGCGAGGTCGGCGGCGCTCAGTGCAGCGCCGGAAGTCTCGAGCGGAGTGGCCGGAACGCAGGAGGGCAGCATGAAGAAAAAATCCACGGCCAGCCCGCGCGAAGCGCGCAGCATGTAGCGGATTCCCTCGACGCCCATCACGTTCGCGATCTCGTGGGGATCGGCGACGATCGCCGTCGTCCCGTGGGAAAGCACCGCTCGCGCCAGTTCCGGAGGCGAGAGCATGCTGCTCTCGACGTGGAAATGCCCGTCGATGAAGCCGGGACTGACGAATCGGCCCGCGGCGTCGAAGACTTCGCGCCCCTCGTACCGGCCGAGGCCGACGATTCTCCCGCCGGAAACCGCGACGTCCGTTTCAACGATCTCCTGGGTGAAGACGTCGAGCACACGACCGCCGCGGATGACCAGATCGGCCGGGACTTCCCCGCGGGCCGCCCGCAGGCGCTGCTGGAGTTTCTCCAATTCCAACATGATCCTCCCGCCTGAGAACCCTGTCCGTCGTTGCGGGGCACAGCGAAGCACTGCAGTCAAGGATGGGATTGCCGCGTCGCCGATGCCCTTCACAATGAAAGAATCATCCCGCAGAGGCCACCCTTCTTACCTAGGCCGGGATTCTTCCTTCATGGTACCGCGAAAGATCAGCTTCTCACCCTGCCAGTAGGAACCCTCGCCGTGATGCTCCCAGAAGGTTTCACGACCGTCCGTGTACCGGACGCCGGAGGCCGACAGGCCTTGGGGAAGTCGAAGCATCCGACCATCCGGCAGGACGAGATCGACCGCGTCGGCCGCGTTGTCGAAGCTTGCCTTGAGAACCTGTCCGTCCGCGGAGATATACCGAGCGGACGGAGCCGCTTCGCCGCCCGCCGCGGACGCCGCCCGTGAAATGCCGGCGTCCTGCCGCTGCATGCCGCCGGGACCCGCACAGCCTGCAAGGGAAAGGACGACCATCGCAATGACGATCCGACTGCCCATTCGCTGTTTGCCGTCCTGGAGTCTGAAATCTTCGGGACTGGGGATTGTCTAACACGATTCGGCGGCGGAGACAATCTCGCCCGCCGGATGCGACGTCCGGATGAGCGCACCGACCCGCTGCCGCGTGAAGGCGCCTTCCTGCGGCAGGCGAAGGAAGGCGCAGTCCTGGGGATACAGGGGATTTTCGGAGCCTTCAGATCCGTCGCCCGCGAAGGCGGGGAGACCCGGACGGCCTTATTTCTTCCTCGTCCTTGCCCCGGCGCCGGCAGCAGGGCTTTTCTTCAATGTCTTTGCAATGTGATCGATGAGGCCGCCGTCTGCAACCAGTTCCTGCATGAAAGGAGGGATAGGCGATGACTTGAAGATTGCCCCGGTTTCCAGATGAAAGATTTCTCCCCGCCCCATGTCCACCTTCAGGCGGTCGCCTGTCTGGATCCTGTCCGCATCGGGGCATTCCATGATCGGCAGTCCGATGTTGAAGGCGTTCCGGTAAAAGATGCGCGCGAAGTTTTTCGCAATGACGCAGGCCACTCCCGCGGCCCGTATGGCGATGGGTGCGTGCTCCCGCGACGATCCGCAGCCGAAATTGTCGCCGGCGACGATGATGTCGCCCGGCCGGACAAGTTCAGCGAAGGTGGGATCTGCGTCTTCCATGCAGTACTTCGCCAGTTCTTCGGGATTGCTGGTCACCAGGCGGCGGGCCGGTATGATCAGGTCCGTATCGATGTTGTCTCCGAATTTCCAGGCTCTTCCGGTCATATCCATCTCCCCAAATAGCTCCGAATGCAGCAGACGGGTGTTTTCATCAGCCTATCTTGTGATTCCCATCCGTTACAGGCTGATCGAAAATCCCCGGATGCAAGGCCCCCGAAATCCTGAGTCGTGAGTCGTACTTGTGGCGTACGTCGAACGACGAAGGATGAGGGAAACGCAGCAGGCGGGTGTTTTTCATCAGCCTGCCCTACAGCTCCACCGGGCTGCCTATCCGCCCCAACACCGCAGACGCGGCTGCGACCGCCGGATTGACAAGGTAGATCTCGCTGCTTCGCGGGCCCATGCGTCCCACGAAATTGCGGTTCGTCGTCGCGACCGTCCGCTCTCCGTCGGCGAGGATGCCCATGAAGCCCCCGCAGCAGGGTCCGCAGGTGGGTGGGCTCACGATGCCGCCGGCCTCGATGAATGTTTCGATCAGGCCTTCCCGGAGTGCCTGCAGGTAAACGTCCTGCGTCGCCGGAATGACGATGAGCCGCACATAGGAGGCGGTTTTCTTCCCTCTGAGGACCGAGGCGGCGGACCGCAGGTCTTCGATTCTCCCGTTCGTGCAGGAGCCGATGATCGCCTGGTCGATTTGAACATTCCCGACTTCGCTCACGGCTTTCGTCTTTTCCGGCAGATGGGGAAAGGCGACCTGGGGCTCGACCTTCGTGCAGTCGTATTCGCGGACCTCGGCGTAGCGGGCGCCGGGGTCGCTCTCGAAGATCTGCCAGGGGCGCTTGGCGCGTTTCAGGACATAGTCGATCGTCTTGTCGTCCGCATGAAAGATTCCGCATTTCCCGCCCGCCTCGATGGCCATGTTGGCCATGGTGAAGCGACCCGCCATGGAAAGGCCCGCGATGGCCTCGCCGGAGAATTCCATGGCTTTGTAGCGCGCGCCGTCGACGCCGATGTCACCGATCGTGTGGAGGATGAGGTCCTTTCCCTCCACCCAGGGTCGAAGCTTCCCGCGATACACGAACCGGATCGTCTCGGGTACCTTGAGCCAGATCTTGCCGGTGATCATGATCCCTGCGAGGTCCGTACTGCCCACGCCCGTGGAAAAGGCGCCCAGGGCGCCGTAGGTCACCGTGTGACTGTCGGCGCCGATAACGAGGTCGCCCGGTACGACGAGCCCTTTTTCCGGCAGCAGGGCGTGCTCGATCCCCGCCTCACCTACGTCGTAAAAGTGAGGAAGCCGGTGTTCCTTCGCAAAATCGCGGACGATCTTGACCTGCGTCGCCGACGAGATGTCCTTGTTGGGCGCGAAGTGATCCATGACGAAGACCACGCGCTCCGGATCGAAGAGTTCCGTCGCGCCGCTGCGCTTGAATTCCTTGATCGCGATCGGCGCCGTAATGTCGTTGCCCAGCGCCACGTCGACCTGGGCCATGATGAGCTGCCCCGGCTTCACTTCCGGCAGGCCGGCGTGCTTGGCCAGGATTTTTTCGGCTATGGTCATGGACATGCTGAAGTCCCTCCCGATTTCGTAAGTCGATTGCTGGAAACATCTTGCAGCAACCGTTGCGCCTTTTCACACAAGATCACGTCGCGGGTCGCTGATGACGCCGTGCAGCGCGGAGGACGCCACCGTCGCGGCACTTGCCAGATAGATCTCGGAGGCGGGACTTCCCATCCTGCCGCGGAAGTTCCGATTCGCCGTCGAGATGCACCGTTCCCCTTCTCCGAGGAGACCTTCGTGGATGCCGGCGCAGGGACCGCAGCCGGACGCGAGCAATGTGGCGCCGGCTTTGACCAGAATCTCCAGATAGCCCCTTGCGATGGCTTCCTCCAGAACCGCGCGGGACGCCGGAGCGATCAGCAGACGGACGCCGGCCGCAATGCGCTTGCCGCGAAGAATCGCCGCGGCCGTCGCGAAGTCCTCGATCCTCCCGCTGGCGCAGGTGCCGATGAAGGCCTGGTGAATCTCCGTTCCCTCCAGCTCCGAAACGGGCCGGACATTGTCGACGGCGTGAGGACAGGCAACCAGGGGCGGGAGGGCGGCGACGTCGATCTGCTTCTCTACCCGGTAGCGTGCATCGGCATCGGGAACAACCGTTTCATAGGGCAACCCGCCTCGATCGGCATAGCGTCTCGTTACTTCGTCCACTTCCACATACGTCGCCTTCACGCCCATCTCGACGGAGACGTTCGCGAGGACGAACCGTTCCGCCACCGACATGTCTTGGAGCGCCCCGCCGGAGAATTCGGCGCAGTAATAGCTGCACCCCGACGCCGTGAAGTCGCGGATAATTGCGAGAATGACGTCCTTGGCGAAGACGCCGGCGGGAAGGCGCCCGTTCAGAACGATCCTTGCGCTCTCGGGAACCTGGAACCAGAGCTCCCCCGTCGCCCAGATCGACAGCATATCCGAGGCACCGACGCCGCAGCTGAAGGCACCGATGCAGCCATAGGAGGGCGTATGCGAGTCGGTGCCGACGATGAACAATCCGGGACGGGCGTATCCCCTCTCCAGCATGATCTGATGGGTCAGGCCGTCCCCGACCTCGAAGAAACGGCTGATGCCCTGCTCACGTGCAAAGAGCCGCATCTTCCGGTGGAGGTCCGCCGTCCGGACCGTAGAGGCGGGCGCGTAATGATCGAGAGAACAGACGATCCCGTCCGGGTTCCAGACCTTCGGGAGGCCCAGTGCCTCGAAGCGGTAGATAATCTCGGCATCGGCGTCGAGCGTCATGACGACGTCGGGACGCACCGAGACGACCTCCCCCGGACGTACTGTTTCACGGCCCGTTTTCCGGGCAAAAATCTTTTCCGCAAAGGTCATTCCCACGGCGATTCCCCCTTCTTAAGGTCGTTCAGCCTGATTTTTCAGAAGCCGGGGCACCATCTTCATCAGCATCGGGAACATCCCGCCTGCCTTGAGGATCTTTCGGACCGGCTCCGGAAAAGGAGAGAAGGCGAAAGCACCGTGTCTCTTCGTCTGGATCGTGCCGCTGTTCAGGTTGACGGAGACCTCGTCGCCGTCTTCGATGGCATTGACGGCTTCGGGGTAGCAGATGACGGGAAGCCCGACGTTGATGGTGTTGCGGTAAAAGATGCGGGCGGCGGACTTGGCGATGATGACGCGAAATCCCGCGCCCTTCAGGGCTTTGGGCGCCTGCTCCCGCGCCGATCCCGCCCCGAGGTTCTCACCGGCAACGAGGATGGAGCAGCCCTTCGCCCGCCGCGCAGCCTCGGGGCCGAGGCCCTCGAAGAGGTGCGCAGCGAGCTCTTTGGGCTCATACACATCCAGGTATCGGGCCGAGATGATATAATCCGTGTTGATGTGATCGCCGGTCTTGAAGGCCCGGCCTTGAATCAAACCGTTCATGAAGCTACATTCTCCCCGGCAGCCACGTTGCAATTTGCGGCATCAGAACAAAGAGCATCAATACGACAAATTCCACGATGACATAGGGGAAAGATCCTTTGATGATGTCCTTCATCGAGAGAAGGTCTTTCATGATGCTCTGCATCGTATAGAGGTTGAGTCCCACAGGCGGTGTGATGACGGCCATCTCCAGATTGAGGACCAGGATGACGCCGTACCAGAGGGGATCGAATCCCAGGGCCTTGATGGTCGGCAGGACCACCGGCGTCGTTACGATGATGAGGGAGACCCCGTCGATGAAGCAGCCCAGGACGATGAAGAAGAACATAATCAGGATGACGATTGCGATGGGCGGCATCTGCAGGGAAACGACCCATTCGCTCAGGCTCTCCGGAATGCGGACCAGATTCAGGAACTGGCTGAAGGCGAACGCAGCGGCCATGATGATCATGATCGTCGCCGTGACGCGCGTCGTTCCGTTCAGGATATCCATCAGGCTGCGGCCGTTGAGCCTTCCATAAACGGCGGCGACGACCAGGGCGCCGGCCGCGCCAATGCCGCCCGCCTCCGTGGGCGTCGCGATGCCGGTGTAGATCGTGCCGAGGACGGCGATGATGAGAAAGACCACGGGCCAGAGCTTCGGCAGGGGCGCTGCCATCTCTTTCCATGAGTATGAGTGTTTCGCGGACGGCGCGAGCGCGGGACGGGCGAGAACGCGAAAGAGCACGTAGATCGCCATGGCCGTTGCGAGGATGATTCCGGGCACAATCCCTGCGATAAAGAGTTTACCGACGGATACGCCGGAGATCGCCCCGAAGATGATGAACGAGATGCTGGGCGGGATCAGGACCGCGAGCGCGCCCGCAGCCGTCACCGAACCCGCTGCCAGGGATTTGTCATAGCCTCTCTTGATCATTTCCGGCACGGCGACAACGCCGATCGCCGCGACGCCGGCCACGCTGACGCCGCACATTGCGCCGAAGAGCGCGCAGGCATATATGCTTGCAATGGCGAGACCGCCGGGGAGGCGGTTGAGCCATTTTTCGAGCGCCGTGTAGACGTCGGCGCCGGCACCGCTCTTGCTGAGGGCTTCACCCATGAGCAGGTACAGGGGAAGGGCCACCAGGAGGAAACTCTCCAATTGGCCCATGATTGCCGCGGGAAGCTGAAAGAGACCTTGCAAACCGCGGATCATGAACATGCCGACCACGCTGGAGAGGCCGAGACTGACGAAGATCGGCGCGCCCAGGACGACGAGCACGCAAAAAATCGCCAAAACGATAAGCATCGCGATATTGGCTTCCATGAGTTATCTCCTGAGTTTCCGGGCGGTCTCGCACAGAGAGTACAGACTCACCAGCAACAGCAGCGCCGAACCGAAGAGCAGCGCCGAGTAGGAAATCCAAAGTGGCGCGCCAAGCAGCGACGGCTCGCGCATGTTCTGGATATAGACCAGGTAGGTGGCTCTCACCGTCTGCCAGACAAGGACGCCGCCGAAAACGATCGTCGCCAGGCAGACGAGGAGTTGCTTCACCTGGTAAAGCGTCGTGTTTTCCTTGCCGGAGAAGAGGTCGAGCTTGATGTGCCAGTCCTTGCGCCAGAGAAACGCCACAGGAAACATCGTGATAAATACGACGGTGATCGCCGTGACCTCTTCGGACCAGAAAAAGGGTGTATTGAAAAAGAAGCGGGCGATGACGTTGGCAAAGACAATGAAAAGGACGAGTGCCGTGCCGATGACCGCAATCGTAAAGAGCAGTTGCGATAGTTTTTCGAGCAGTTTATTGACCATGACTTGTTCCTCCTTCGCGAGGAGCGTTGTTTGTTCCGTAAGACTTCGGTTCGGTCAGCGGTTCCCGCGGAGATCCTCCTCGGTCGCTGTCTGCCCTGGCGGGCCGGATAAAGGAGGGCAAACCAGCCCGCCAGACAGACAACCCACAGAATCCTGTTACTTGCGGCTCAGATCGATGAACTTCTGAGCGAAATCCTTATCCACAGTCTTGGTCCACGTCGGGAAGATCGTGGCACCGACTTCCTGGAACTTCTTGAGATCCTCGGCCGTCGGTTTCAGGATCTTCACCTTCTTGGTGATCCGCGGGAAAACGACTTCCTGTTCGTACTTCATCATGCTCTTGAACATCGCCGTATCGAATTCCCTCGCGGCGGTGAGAATAACCTCCTGAACATCCTTCGGCCAGGCGTTGAAGGTCTTGTTCAGGGCATAAAGCTGGTAGGCCCAGGCCGTCATGGGTGCCCCGGTGTCCAGTCCGTAGCGCAGCACTTCATCCAGGTTCCGGCCGACAAGGCCGCCCGGGAAGGTCGTCAACCCTTCGATGGTGCCCCGCTGGAGCGCCTCGTAGGTTTCCGCGGAGGACAGGAAGATCGGAGAGCCGCCGCACGCCTTGACGAAATCGGCGTCGACTTTTCCGGTGGTGCGGATCTTGAGGCCCTTGAGGTCGGCCGGTTTTGTGACGGGCTTCTTGTCGATGGTCCAGAGCCAGATCGATCCCGTGATTCCTGCACCGAGGATCCGGACGCCGTATTTGCGGTCCATTTCCTTGTTGAGCAGATTCATGAGCTCGCCGCCCTGCTTCCAGTGTTCCATGACGTCCTCATTGTTTTTGTACAGGAAGGGCAGATTCAGACCGCCGATTTCCGGCCAAGCTCCCGTGGTGTGGGAGCTCGTATGAAAGACCATTTCGCAGGAGCCGTTCATGAGGGCCGGGATGATGTCCTTGACTTTGTAAAGGCTCTCGGAGTGATAGAGGTTCGCCTGAACCTTCCCCTTGCCCAGTTCGTTGACGCGGTCCACGAACTGCTTAATGGGAGGGAACATGTCGTGATAGGAAGGCGGAACATGGGACGGAATGGTGATTTTTATGACCTTCTCCGCTGCGACAGCCGACGGAAGGGACAGGCCGCCGAGAACCAGGATGCCGATCGCCAGTACTGCCATCGATTTCCAAAACGTTCGCTTCATTTTTTTCCTCCTGAGAATATTGCAGATGTCTGCTATTCAAAAAACTAAACCTCTCGACCCTGCCTCAACACTTCGCCGCGTATTTCTTTTCCAGGGCCGCGTAGCCGGAGCGGCCGACGATCTCGAACATCTCCTGGAATGAGACCATGTGCTCGGCGTAGGGCAGGGACGTCCCGTCCTTCTTCAGGACCTGCAGGACCTCCTGCATCGCCTTGATGGAGGCCATCCACAGGGCAGTCGGGTAGATGGCCATCTTGTACCCCAGGGCCTTGAGCTCCGCGGTCGGCAGGATCGGCGTCTTTCCGCCGCCCTCGACCATGTTGGCCAGGAGCGGCACCTTGAACGCGCCGGTGATGCGCTTCATCTGATCAACGTTCTGCGGCGCTTCAACGAAGATGACGTCCGCGCCGGCCTCCTCATAAGCCTTTGCCCGGTCCAGGGCGTCTTCGAGGCCGTTGACGGCGATAGCGTCCGTACGGATGACGAAGAGAAAATCCTTGTCCTTCCTCGTGTCGACGGCCGCCTTGATCTTCTGGACCATCTCCTCTTTCGAAACGAGCAGTTTCCCCTCGGTGTGGCCGCATTTCTTCGGCATCACCTGGTCTTCGAGCTGAATCCCCGCGATCCCGGCGCTTTCGAAGTCGCGCACCGTCCGGATGACGTTCACGGCATTGCCGAAGCCCGTGTCGCAATCGCAGACCACCGGAATGTTCGTCACCTGGACGATGTTCCGGGCATTTTCCAGGACCTCCGCCATCGACGTAAGCCCCATGTCCGGGTACCCGAGGAAGTTGCTCGCCACGCCCGCCCCGGTAATGTAGGCGGCGGGAAATCCCGCCTGCTCCACGAGCCGCGCGGAAAGTGCGTTGAAGCAGCCCGGCATCAGCAGGAAATCCTTGCTCCGGATCAGCTTCCTCAGAACCGCTGTCTTTTTCGAATCCGGCATAAACCCTCCTTGCCCCTCCGCGTCCGTGATCAAAGCGACATTATCCGGCGCGCATCAGGTCTTGTGTGTTGGATGCGCCAAAGACGCATCTCATGACACCAGGGTGAGCAAGGCCTGTGCCACTGAAAATAAATTTAAAAATTATCACCGGTTACCGCGCAGAGGGGAATTTGGCCGCGGCTGCATGAAACGCAGTCGTTTCACAAACCGTCTCAGGAATGTTTCATTTGTTGCGGCCGGCCGGCCGTGGGGTGGTGGATTGAACCCCCAGTGCCTTGAGTTTCCGCCAGAGGGTGGATCGGCTGATCCCCAGTTTTCTTGCCGCCTCCGCGCGGTTACCGCCGGACTCGCGGAGGACGCGGGCTGCATCCACGGCTGCCGAGCATGCCGCCGCCTCCTGGGGCCTAAAAAGAGAAACCAAGAGAGAATCCGCGTCGGGGAAAGAGGGGGAAAGAACCGCGAAGCGCTCCATGAAGTTCTTGAGCTCCCTGATGTTGCCCGGCCAGTCGTATCGGCGGAGACAGGGATGCTTGGCGACGGCGCGGATCTCGCTTGCAGGCATGTCCGGAAGCATTTCCGATAGGAACAGCGAGGCCAGCAGGGGAATGTCTTCAGGCCGTTCACGGAGCGACGGAACACGGAGGATGAGGACATTCAGGCGATAATAGAGATCTTCGCGGAACCGTCCCGCCTTGACGGACTCCCAGAGATCCCTGTTGGTGGCGGCGATGACGCGGATGTCCACGGGGATGATCTTCTCCCCGCCGATGTGCATGACCTCCCGCTCCTCCAGCACCCGCAGCAGGCGCGTCTGGAGCGACGTCGGCATCTCGGCGATTTCGTCGAAGAAGAACGTGCCGCCGTGGGCGAGTTCCAGGAGTCCCTGTTTGCCGCCCCGGCGCGCACCCGTGAAGGCGCCCTCGTCATAACCGAAGAGTTCGCTTTCCAGGAGCGACTCCTGAAAGGCCGCGCAGTTGACCGCGACAAAAGGCTGGCTGGCCCGCTTGCCGGCGCTGTGGATGCCGCGGGCGAAAAGCTCCTTTCCGGTTCCCGACTCGCCCAGAATCAGAACCGTGGCGTCGCTGCTGGCGTAGCGCCGCGCCTCTTCCTTCGCCCGCAGGACCGCCGGACTGCGGCCGTGGACGTCGTCCAGGTTTGTCTTGACGTGGAACCCTTTGCTGAAGAGCTTGCTGCGGATCTTCGCCTCCGCCTCCTGGATGGTCGCCACATCCTGAAAGGTCACGACGGCACCGGTGAGCGCTCCGTCGGAGAGGATGGGAATGTGGTTCGTCAGGATGCGGCGATCGCCCACGGACTGGATCTGGTTGAGTTCCGGCTCGCGCAGGTGTACGAGCCCGGCGAACCTCGTATGGGGAAAGAGTCCGCCGATGGACCGTCCGATCGCCTTGTCCCTGGAGATCCCGGTGATCTTCTCGGCCGTGGGGTTGAAGACCGTAACCACACCCTCACGGTCGGTGGCGATGATACCGCCGTAGGTGAAATCGAGGATCGTCTTGAACTCCCTGGCCTTGTTCGCCTCCTCGCGGCTGGACAATCCGATCTGCACGGCCTGGTCGAGGGCGCGCTTGACGCTGTCGGCGGAGTAGATGAAGACCGCATTCATGCCCCGCCGCTGCGCCGTCTGGAAGACCAGGCTGGAGCCGATGACGGTGCGGATGCCCTCGTCGAGGAGTTCGTCCATCATTCTCTCCACCTGGGCAAACCGGTCCAGATCGTACATGACGGTCCTGACTTCCATGGACAGGACATCGAGTACGCCCGAAAGATGTTCGATCTGTTCCCGGAAGGCAAACACCGCCACGCGGTCGGAAAATTTCCGCGCCGCCTTGAGGGCATGCAGGATGTCGAAGCCGGTGACGCTGATTTCGACGAGCGGCTTTTTCACGGCGCCGGAGATGATGCGCGCGTTGCCGCCGCCGGAGACGAAAACGTCCGCCTCGCCCGCGGCTTCGATCCGCTTCGCGATGGCCACGGCCTCCTCCAGGATCGCATCGATCACGCGGATGGTGACGTTGGGGGGCGGCGCGTAGCGGAGGTTCTGGATGACCGACGACAGCATCGGCGCGCTCATGACGGTGATGCGGATCATGGTCCGGCTCCGGAGACGGAAGTGCGATGTTATGTAACACGCTTTTGCGGTGCGGACAATCTCATCGAGGCGGCAGGCGGTTTCGTTGCCGGACAGGGCGGTTCATCAGGGGGCGGCCCGATCATGGGGAAGACCCGTTCCCGTTCAGGATGTCCTGCGGCGGACAGCCCGCCACCAGAAGATTGCGGCGGGCGGCACCAGCGCCATCGCCGCCGATGCCAGACCCATGAGCCCGAAACCGCCGGCCGCGTAAAGCACACCGCTCCCGATCTGGCTTCCCGCCGAGGAAAAATTCAGGATCAGGTCGTTGAATCCCTGGGTTTTGGCCCTTTCCCGGGGCGAAAGCTGGTCCGCAAGCAGCGCGGACCCCGCGACATAGGCAAAGTTCCAGCCCAGGCCGAGGAGGAAGAGGGCAGCCACCAGCGGCAGCAGGCTGACCGACGGCGCGGCCATGACGCAGGAGATCATCATAACCAGAGAACCCAGGATGATAACCGGCTGCCGGCCTCACCGGTCCGTCATTTTTCCGGAAAGAAGAGAAAACGCGTACATGCCCAGGGTGTGGGCGGATATCACAACAGAGACCGACGTCAGCGGATGGTGGCAGGTCCTCATGTGGACGGAAGTGATCGACATGGGAACCATCATGACCATTTGGGCGAAGGCCATGGTGACCATTGCCACGATAACGCCGGGCTGCCGCAGAATCCCGGCAAGACCACGGGTCTGCTGCGGGCGGCCCGCCGCGGCATGCAGGCTGCTGAGTTCCCTTGCAATATCGCGCGGCTCCGGTCTCAGTCCCCACAAGATCAGTATCGCCGCAATGACAAGCGCGACCAATCCGACGCCGTAAGGGCCGGCCAGTTCGGACAATCCGGCCGACGCCGCCAACCGGCCCGTGGGGCCGACCAGGAGAGGTCCCGCAACTGCGCCGACCGTGCTTCCCAGGACGACCCTGGAGATCGCCTGTCCCCGCTTTTCGGGCTGATGGACTTCCGCGGCGATAAAGCGCCCGAGATCCACGGCGGATCTGGCCATTCCGACCATGACGAGACCTGCCAGAAAGAGCAGAAAAGTGCCTTCGACCACCGCGGCCACGGCGACGGCCGATCCAACGACCCCGATGATTTGCCCCAGTGCCAGCCCCCGTCTGCGCCCGATCCTCTCAAAGCTGAAGCCCCAGACGAGGGCGCCGCAGGCCTGGCCGAGCACGTAGACGGCGCCCGGCACGCCTGCCATGGCCGTCCGGCCGGTCAGCTCAACGCCGACGAGGGCATTGACTGTGAAGGCGGCGATGAAGCCGGCCGAACTGAGGCTTTGGGAAAAAAGAGCACCGCCGTGATTCTCTTTGCGATGCGGTCATAGTCTCTCATCTGATCATCCGGCTTTCTGAAGTTTGCAGCGACGCTATTCCTTTTCCGCTCATAATTCAATAGCCCCTTTGCGGCATCCTCTCCCCTTGCCCTTCCCGTTGTTGAGGCGTCTCAGCTTCTCGAAGGCTTCCCGCACTCCCTGCATGCTATTTGCCCGTCTTCCCCGGCTTTGCCAGGAATGCCTGCTTTGCATTCCGGTCAAATCCCGCCGACTCATAGAATCGGTATGTCCCTTCGTCCTTTCTGCCGGTAAGCAACATGACCTTGTAGCAACCTTGGCTCCACGCATACCGCAAGGCACACTCGAGCACGGCTTTCCCGTGACCTCTGCTCCTGAAATCCTTGTGCGTAACCACATTCTCGACAAGCCCGTACGGTTTGCAGCCGCGAGTCAGATTCGGGGTGATGCTCAAGGTGCAAGACGAAACGAGCTTGCCGTCGATGTAGACCCCAAAGTACTTCAGACGAGAGTTTTCCTGGATTTCCCGCCACGTCGCCTCGACTCGGTCTCTACGGGGCAACGGTATGTCTGAATCGTGCAGATGCGCGTACAAGGCGAGAAGATCGTCCAATTCAGATGCGTGGAGCGCTCTTGTTTCCATGATCTTCCCACCGACAAGACTCGCCGCCGTATTTGCTCGTCCCGGATGAGTTCCTTTTCCGCACTTTCCTACGCTGGGACCGCTGCGACCTTTACAACGATTTTGTGGAGTTGCCCCGACGAGATCAATGGCATATGCGCATCTTCCGGGAAAAAGACGACAAACGCTCCGCTTCGTACCGAAAGCCAGGCATCCGGTTCGTCTGCAAAGAACTGGATGTCATTCTTCTGATCGTATTCCCCGGATGGTTGCCTGCACAATGACTTGGGCTTCCATCCCATGTCATCGGTTCCCGCCAGGACCAATTGAATGTCGATGTACCTTTCATGCGTCTCGAGCAGGGCATCCTCTTTCCTGCGGCCGGGATCCTTGGAAACCATCGCGTAGACGCGGTCGCCGTCGATCTCATATTTCCCAATCGGCAGTCCCTTCAAATCCGGTCGCAGAAAAAACTCCATTGCTCCTGCAAACCCTTTGTTCAAGGCCGGATAACGGTGCGCATTCTTCAGTACATCCAAGATCATGTCCATTCCTTCCTGAAATCACATGGTGCAAACGTCGGCTGTCGGAGTCGCGGGCGTCACGGGTCCGGAGACGTTTCAGGGGTGGTATTATCCTGTTTTTCTCAGCCTGGCCAGGACTCTTTGCGCCGCCGTCCGGCCGGAGAGGTAGGTGGCCTCGTAGCCGCTGCCGGCCTCGGCGCTCCCCCCGACGAACTCCAGGCCCCTGATGAAGCGTTCCTGGGGATAGGACAGGGAGCGGGCGATCACCGAATCCCAGGGGTCCTGCTCGTAGGCGTAGATCGACCCTTTGAACGCCCCCGTGTAGCGGGCGAAGGTCGGTGGCGCGGCGATCTCGATCTCCTCGATGTGGTCGGCGAGCGGCGCTCCCACGGCGCGGCTGAACTGCTCGATCATGGCGGCGGCGAATTCCCGCTTCGTCCGGGCGTAGTCCGCCGGCTTCACGTCCTTCCAGGAATCGGGCCCGGCAAGGGCCGTCATGGAAAGGATCGTCGTCCCCGGCGGCGAGCAGCCGGGGTTTGCGATGTTCAGGCAGACCGCGGCCTGCATGCGCGGCGGCTCGAAGGCGAAGAAGTTGCGATAGGCCTTTTCCGTGTCCATGTCCGGCCCGATGAAGTAGCCGTAGCTTTCGATGTTGAGCTTCTCGGGCGGTGCGTCGAGACCCAGGTACACGACAAACGCGCTGGCGCCGATCCGCCGCGCGTTGGTGAGCTTTCGCGCCCCGGGAGGAACGGCGTCCCGAGGTTCGATCAAGTTTCCGTAGACGAGGTTCGGCGAGGCATTGGAGATCACCCAGGGGGCGCGGACCGTTTCCCCGTCGGCCGTCACGACGCCGGCGGCCCTGCCGTCTTCGACGAGGATCCGCGCCACTGGGAGGCCGTAGGCCGTGTGTCCGCCGAGCGCCCGGAGCCGTGCATCGATCGCCGCGGACAGGGCGTGCGATGTCCCTTTCGGAATGAAGGCTCCCCGGAACAGGTAGTCGTAGAGGACGAGTGCCCAGATCGTGAAGGAGAGGCGCGAGACGGGGAGCCCCAGGTAGCACCAATAGGGATAGAGAAGGTCGAGGGCCGCCGGCGGAAAGCCGAAGGTCTTCGTCACCTCCTCGACGCTGTAGCCCGATGTCGTGAGGAAGGAGGGGTATTTTTCCATGAGCACGGCGGGATCCGGCGCGCCTTTCATCTTGCCGACGTAGCCGATGCCGTCGAAGATTTCCTTGCAGACGCCAAGGTAGCGGGTCAGGGGCTCCCGGCTTCCCGGGACCGCCTTTTCCACGGCGTCGATGAAGGGTCCGATCCCGAAGGGAAGCTTCACGTTGACGCCCCGGTCCGTGAGGAGAAGATGATAGGCCTCGGGAACGGGCAGGAATTCCGCGTCCACGCCGCACTCGTCCAGGAGGAAGCGGCGGACGAAGCCGGCATTCTCCGGCGGGCCGACGTTCGAAAGCTCGTGGAGAGACGTCTCGAACTCGAAGCGTCCGCGGACGAAGCTCGTGGCGAATCCGCCCGGAAGATTGTGCTGTTCCAGGAGGAGGACCTTCGCGCCTTCCTTCGCGAGCTTCAGCGCGGCGCAGAGGCCGCCGTTTCCCGCCCCGATGACGACGGCGTCATAGGATTTCCCGAAGCACGCCGGAGCCTTCGCGGCAGCGGCTGAAGACAGCGGCGGGATTTCGATCTCGATATCCGCCAGGGGATAGGACGAACAGGGGTGCAGGAAGCCGAGCCTCCGATCCGCCTCGCGCCGCCCGTCGCTCTCCGGTTTCGTCCAGACGTCGCCCGCGATGAGCTGCGACCGGCAGAGGCCGCACTCTCCGGACCGGCACGAGGAATCGGGGGCGAGCCCTGCTTTTTCCAGCGCGACGAGAAGCGTTTCGTTCGTTTGCGCGGGGAGGGTCAAAACTTCCCGGCCCCTTCGGACCTTGATGGAAACGGTCCGGCCTGCCGTGCGGTCCAGGAAATCCACCCTCCCCAGGACGTTCGCCTCTTCGCCGAAGACCTCGCGATGGATGCGACGCGCCGGGACGGCAAGGAGCGCCATCTCCCTGTCGAGGAAACGGTACATCTCCGGCGGCCCGCAGAGGAAAAAGGTCTTTCCTTCTACGGGCCCGGCGTTCCTGCGGATGCAGTCGGCGGTGATGAAGCCGCAGGCGCCCTGCCAGGAGCTGTCGGGTTCGCTGCAGACGTGGGTGATGCGGATCCTGCCGGGCAGGCGCCGCTGCAGGTCCGCGAATTCCTCCCGGAAGAGCATTTCGCCGGGTGTGCGGATGCCGTAGAGGATCGTCAGTTTCGCGTCGATGCCGCCGGAGGCGATCTCACGGGCGAGGGAACGGATGGGCGTGATGCCGCTCCCGCCCGCTACGGCAACGATCTCACGGCTGTCCCTCAGCGGTTCGAAGAAGAACCGCCCTTGCGGCCCCGCCGCCTCCAGGATCGTGCCGGGCGTCCAGGTGCGCCACACCTGTCCGGAAAAGAATCCGCCTTCCTTGCGGCGGACCGTGATCTCCCAGTATCCCCCGCGGGCGGCGTCCGAGGGCGCCGAGGAGATGGAATAGGGCCGCGTGAAGCGGCTGCCGCCCCTGCCTGCCTTGATGCTCAGGTACTGCCCTGCCTGGAAAGGAGGAAGCGCCGACGTTCCCCCGGCGGGCACAAGACGGAAGGTCCTTGCGGAAGCCGATTCGTCCTTGATGGCGGCGATGACCATCTGCAGAAGCGCCGGATGAAGGGCGCGGGCGAGGGCGCGGACCGGATCGTCCGCCGCGGACTCCTCCGGGGCCGCTTTCGCAAGTTCCTGCCGCTTCGTCAGCAGGGCCCCGAAGGCCTCCATGTCCTTTTGCATACCCTGGACTTCCATGCCTGTTCCTCCATTCTTCGTCACCCTTCGCGGTTCACGCTTCGCCACTTCTGCAAGTTCAGAGTGAACGGAGCTCATGCTTCGACAAGCTCATGCTTCGACAAGCTCATGCTTCGACAAGCTCAGCATGACATGGGTAAAGTTGTCAGTCTGAGCCTGTCGAAGACTGCCCTTTCGCTAACTTGACCAATCGGCTGAAATCACCATCGATCAGTGCTTCCTTCTTCTTCCTTGACCATCCCTTGATTTGCTTTTCACGACGAATAGCGTCATAAATATCGCGATACTCTTCGGTGAACACGACCTTCGTTGGCCGCCTCCCCTGTGTATAACATCCATCGAGGAGACCGTGTTCATGTTCATAGAATCTTCGGGGAAGGTCACTTGTTACACCTGTGTAGTAACTACCGTCCCTGCATTGAAGAATATAAACAAAGTAGTTCTTCATCATTCTGCAAATCGGGTTCTTCAGGTCACCCTTCGACAGGCTCAGGTTGACAACCAATGGAACCTATAGACAAAGTAGCAAGTCCGTTTGCCCTGCAGCAGGCTCGTGTCGTCACGGAAAGATGTTGATCCTCGTGTACGTCATTTCCCTTTCGTCATAGAGGCCGCAGTCGCCGCTGTCGGCCGCCCCGACAATGACGATGCAGCGGACCGAGACCGCCAGCCTGGCCGGCAACTCGTTCTGCAGGACTTCGCGTGACGTCTCGCGCCCGTCCCACCGCAGGAGGGCAGGCCGGTGGGAATGCCCGCAGAACAGGAAGCGGCAGGACATCCCGGCGAAGAGCGACGCCGTCCCCTCTGCCGTGCCGTCCTCCACGGGTTCGAAGAAGGAGCGGAACCCGGTTCCCGGCCGCGAGTGGGCGAAGCACGCGTCTCCACGCTCGATGCTCCTGGGCACCCTGTAAAGAAAGGCAAGCGACTCCCGCTGGGTCTCCGTGGGGTGGGCCAGCGCGGACAGGCGGTTCTCGGCGAGAAAATCGTTGTTCCCCTTCACGGCGGAGATGCCCTCGGCCAGCAGGTACCGGATCGTCTCTTCCAGGCTCTCTTCCCGGAGCGAGTCGCAGAAATCCCCGAGGTGCACGATCTCCGCCACACCCCGGCGCCGCAGTGCCCAGACGGCGCGGGCCAGCGCATCGAGGTCCCCATGGGTGTCGGAGAGAAGTCCGATCATTGCTTTTCGTTTCCTTTCGCGAAGGCCTGGATCAGGCGGAAGAAGTCCCCCGAAAAGACCAGCATCGTCTGGTTGCGGTTTTCGAGCTCGACTGCCGCCTCCAGGGACGGCGCTCCGAGGTTGCGGTCAAGGACGCGCTTGGTGAGCTGAAGCCCTCCGGCGTTCTTGCCGAGCATCGCCCCGGCGAGCGCCAGGGCGTCCTCCATCAGCTTTTCCCTTGCGACAACCCGGTTGACAAGTCCGATCCGCTCGGCCTCCTCGGCATGCACCTTGCGGCCCGTGTAAAGGATCTCCGCGGCCCGCGAAAGCCCCACAAGGCGCGGCAGCAGGTAGGAGGTTCCCAGTTCCCCCGCCGAGAGGCCGATGTTGATGAAGGAGGCGACGAAGTAGGCCTCCGGCGAAGCGAACCTCACGTCGGACGCGAGCGCGAGGGCCAGGCCGCCGCCGACGGCGGGGCCGTTGATGGCGGCGATCACCGGCTGCGGGATGCGGCGGAGGCCCAGGGGAAGAGCCGCATAGCGTTCCTGGACGAGCCGCAGGAACGATTCCGGTTCGGCGAACGCCTTCGAATCCCTGAATTCCGCTGCCGCGGACAGGTCCGCCCCGGAGCAGAACCCCCGCCCCTCTCCCGTGAGGATCACGACGCGGATCTGCGGGTCCTTTTCCAGGCAGTCGAAGAGGCCGTCGAATTCGTCGATCATGCCGGGATTGATGGCATTGAGCTGGGCGGGCCGGTTCAGCGTGACCGCGAGGACGCCCTCCCGCGGCGTCTCGCAGCGCATGGTAGAAAAGTCGGAATATCCCCTCATGTCTTGGCCTCCTGCTTTTTCGCTTCCATCGCCCTCAGCTCGCGGCGGAGGATCTTTCCCACGGCGCTCTTGGGAAGCGCTTCCAGGAATTCGATCTGCTTGGGGACCTTGTAGGCGGCCAGTTTTTCCCTGCAGAAGGCGATGATTTCATCGGCGGTCGCCGTTTCCCCCGGCTTCAGGACCACGAAAGCCTTTACCGTCTCGCCCCGGTACGGATCGGTCACGCCGATCGTACAGGCCTCGAGGACCTTGGGGTGGCTGAAAAGGACCTCGTCGATGTCCTTGGGGTAGATGTTGAAGCCCGCCGCGACGATCATGTCCTTCTTGCGGTCGACGACGAAGAGATACCCCTCCTCGTCGAGGCGGCCGATGTCCCCGGTGTAAAGCCACCCGTCCCGGATGGCGTTCGCCGTCTCCGCCGGCTTCCTGTAGTAACCCGGCATCAGTTGGGGGCCCCTGATGCAGATCTCGCCGGTCTCGCCGGCCTCGAGTTCCTGCCTCCCCGTTTCGAGGTCCACGATCTTGACGTCCGTATTGGGCAGCGGAACGCCCACCGTCCCCTGCTTGATCTGTCCGCCCCAGGGCGTGGCGGTCGCGAAGGCGACGTTTTCCGTAAGCCCGTACACGTCGTAGATCTCCTTACCGGTCAGTTCCCTCAGCCCACGGGCCGTCTCCGGCTGAAGCGGCGCCGCACCGGCGAAGAATCCCTTGATGAAGGAGAGATCCATCTTGCGGAATTCCTCCCGGTTCAGCAGGCCGACGAAGATGGTCGGCACGCCGGGAAGGAAGGCCGGGCGGTATTTCCTGAGCAACTGGATGATGACGCCCGGCTCGGGCCGCGGGATGAGGACGCAGGTCCAGGCCGCGAAAATCGTCAGGTTCTGGCTCACGGAGTATCCCGCGGAATGGAAGATGGGATAGATGCCCAGAAGGGATTCTTCCCCTTCCTTCAGATCGGGGAACCAGGCACGGAACTGCTGGACGACGCTGGAGATGTTCGCGTGCGTCAGCATGGCTCCCTTGCTGACGCCCGTCGTCCCCCCCGTGTACAGCAGCGCCGCCGTCTCCTCCCACCGGGACAGGTTTTCCACGGGACCGTCTTCGTAGCGGCCGATGAGATCCAGGAATTCGTAAACCCCGTCTTCGGGCGCGATCTTGCGGTACATCTGCTTCTTCACGAAAGGGAAGAACTGTTTCTTCGGGAAGGGCAGGTAGTCGTTGATATGGCAGGCGACGATCCTTTCGATTCTGGTCTTGTCCCGGATCCGGCGGATGCGCGGCAACAGGAGATCGAGGGTGATGAGAAATCGGGATTCCGAATCGTTGAGCTGATACTCGAGCTCGCGCTCGGTGTAGAGCGGATTGTTCATGACCGTCACCGCGCCCAGGCGGTAACAGGCATGGTTGGCGATGACAGTCTGGGGGAAGTTGGGCAGAAGCATCGCCACCTTGTCGCCCTTTTTCACGCCCATCTCCTGGAGGGCGCGGGCAAACCGGTTCACCAGACCTTCCAACCGGCCGAAGGTGATTTTCGTCCCCATGTAGACGAAGGCGACTTTTTCTGGATGACGCTGTGCGACCCTCTTGAGCACGTCCGCCATCGTGATCTTTTCGGGAACGATCTCGGCGGGGACACCCGGCGCGTAGGACTTGTGCCAGACTCGCTCGAACGCCATAGCTTCCTCCTTTCTATGGCCGATGAAAAAGTCCCTGTGCTGCTGAAAAAGCCCTCCTTCCCTTGTTCGTTATCGTCTCAATCGAAGAGCCCGCCTTTCCGCAACGCTTCGATTTCCTCTTCCGGATATCCGATTTCCCGCAGGGCCGCCGCCGTGCCGGCACCGGGCTCTTCTCCCGCCTTGCCGCAGGCCGGCGGCGTCCTGGAAAAACGGATCGGACAGGCGATCTGGCGGACCGTCCCTCCGCCGGCGAGATCCACGTCCGCGACAAGGCCGCGGGCCTTCGTGTGCGGGTCATTCGCCGCTTCCTGAAAGGAAAGAACAGGCTCCACGCAGGCGTCGAAATCGGCGAAGATCTCTACCCACTCGTCGCGCGTCTTTGTCCGGATGATCTTTCTGACCAGCATTTTGGTCTCCTCTGTATTCTGCGGCCAGAAGCCCCCGGGCGACAGCTCCGGACAGCCGACGGCCCTGCAGAAGGCGCCGAAGAACTGCGGCTCGATCGCGCCGACGGAGAGATACTGTCCGTCCTGCGTCTCGTAGAAATCGTACAGCGACCCGCCGTTGACCGGCCCGTCCTCGCGCTGCGGCTCCTTCCCGTCGACGAGGGCGACCGCCCCTGCCATTGCGTTGAAGGCAAAGGCGCCGTCCGTCATCGCGATGTCGATGTGCTGCCCCCGCCCCGTCCGGCCGCGGTGGATCACCGCCGCCAGGATGCCGATGACGGCGTTGCTGGAGCCTGCGGCGACATCGGCAATCTGCATGCCCGTGAGCGAGGGGCCGGACTCTTTTCTTCCCGAATAGGACATCAGCCCCGAGCGGGCCAGGAAGTTGATGTCGTGGCCGGCGCGCCCGGCGAGCGGCCCCGTCTGGCCGTAACCGGTCAGCGAACAGTAGATCAGGGCAGGGTGATCCTGCGAGAGGTCTTCGTATCCCAGGCCCAGTTTGGCCATGACGCCGGGGCGGAACTGCTCGATCAAGATGTCGTAGGTGCCGACCAACCGCTTGACGACCGGGACCGCGGCGGAATTCTTGAGATTCAGCGAGATCGACCGCTTGCCCCGCCAGAGGTAAGCGGCTGTCGCGGAGATGTTCCTCCCGGGCAGGAAGGGCGGAAAGAGATTCGTCAGATCCGGACGGGACGGGGAAACGACGCGGAGGACCTCCGCCCCCAGGTCGGCGAGCAGCATCGTTGCATAAGGCCCGGGGAGCAAGGTCGTAAAATCGAGAATTTTCAAGCCCTTCAGTGGTCCGGCCATGAGGGTTACCTCCCCGGTCAGAGGCCCATGAAGCGGGCGGCGATGGTCTTCATAATCTCGTTGCTGCCGGCGAAGATCCGCGTCACACGGATGTCCCGCCAGGCCCGGGCGATGGGATATTCCTCGCAGTAGCCGTATCCTCCGTGGAGCTGGAGGCAGCGGTCGGCGACACGGAACGCCATATCGGTGATCCAGAACTTGGCCATGGAAACGTCGACGGCGATGTTCTTCCCCTCGATGTGGTCCATGACGAGCTTGTCCAGGAAGGCGCGGCCGAGCTTCACCTCCGTCGCCATCTCCACGATCTCGAAGGAGATGTGCTGGAACCTGGAGATGGGACGGCCGAAGGCCGTCCGCTCCTTGCAGTATTTGATCGTGATATCGAGCATGTACTCGGCGGCCGCCTGGGCACCGATGGCGCAGATCAGGCGCTCCTGCTGGAGCTTCACCATGAGGTTGAAGAAGCCGGAGCCTTTCGCGCCGAGGCGGTTCGCCTTGGGAATCCGGCAATCGGAAAAATACAGTTCCGCCGTGTCCTGGCTGCGCCAGCCGATCTTCTTGATCTGCTTCCCCTTCTCGAAGCCCGGCGTTCCCGCCTCGACGAGGAACAGGTCCACGGCCTTGTGAGGATTCTCCACGCCCGTATTCTTCGCCGCCAGGATCAGGAGATCGCAGTTGATGCCGTTGCTGATGAAGGTTTTCTGGCCGTTGAGGACGATGGCGTCGCCGTCCTCGGCGGCGGTCGTCCGGATGGCGGCGAGGTCGCTGCCCGCGTTCGGTTCCGTCATGGCGATTGCGGTGATGATGTCCCCCGAAACGCAGCCGGGCAGGTACTTCTTTTTCTGTTCCTCGGTCCCGAAGGTGGCGAGGTAGGGGACGATGATGTCGCTGTGGAGCGAGGCCGTGAGGCCCGAGAAATTCGTCTTCGTCGTCTCCTCCGTCATAATGACGGAATACAGGAAATCCGCCCCCATGCCGCCGTACTCTTCCGGCACCCACATGCAGAGAAGCCCCTGCTCGCCGGCTTTTTTCCAAAGGCTCCTGGGGACGATGCCCGCCTCCTCCCACTCCTCGATGTGCGGAACGACCTCCCTGTCCAGAAACTTCCTTACGGCGTCGCGGAAAATCCGGTGTTCCTCGGCGTAGGGGATGATGTCCATGGCGTCCGCCTGCTCGCTATTGCCTGTATTTTCCCAGGATCGAAATGGCACACACATTCTGGTGCGGGAACCCGCCCAAATTGTGCGTCAGTCCGTAGCGCGGGTCCTCCAGCTGTCGCGCCCCCGCCCTGCCCAGGAACTGCAGGTACATCTCGTAGATCATCCTGAGGCCCGAGGCGCCGATGGGATGGCCGAAGCACTTGAGCCCCCCGTCCACCTGCGCCGGGACCTTGCCGTCCCGGTCGTAGAAGCCGTCGAGGGAATCCCTCCACGCTTTCCCGCGCTCGGAGATGTGCAGGTCCTCGTACGTGACAAGCTCGGTGATGGAGAAGCAGTCGTGCAGCTCCATCATGCTGATCTCTTCGCGGGGATTGGCGATGCCGGCCTCCCTGTAGGCCTCGGTGCTGCACTTGCTCGTCGTTATGAAATGCTCGCCCTCCCACTCGTTGAAGCCGCCCTCGTAGCCGCTGCTCACCGCAAGCTGGATCGCCTTGACGGTCACGAAGTCCTTCTTGCCGAGCGATTCGGCGATTGCCGGTGTCGTGACGATGGCGCAGGCCGAGCCGTCGGAGACGCCGCAGCAGTCGAAGAGGCCCAGAGGATGCGCGATGATGGGCGCTGCCAGGACCTGGTCGATGGTGACGGCCTTGCGCAGATGCGCCTTGGGGTTGAGCGCGCCGTTGGCATGGCTTTTCACGGAGACGTGCCCGATCGCCTTTTTCAGATCCGCGTCGGCGACACGGTATTTGGCGGCATAGGCCGATGCGAGCTGGGCGAAGAGGCCGGGCGCCGAGGCGTTGGGGAACCACTGCCAGACCAGGGATCCGAAACCGGAACCCGCGTTGGGAAGGCCGCCGTAGCCCGTGTCCTTGAGCTTCTCCACGCCGAGGGCGAGCGCGATGTCGCAGGCCCCCGAGGCGACGGCGTACACCGCCCCGCGGAAGGCCTCCGTTCCCGTCGCGCAGTAGTTCTCCACACGCGTCACGGGGATGTGGGGAAGCCGCAGCGTCACCCCCAGCGGCGTCGCCGATTTGCCCGTGTTGATCTCCTCGATGCAGGTGCCGAGCCAGGCGGCCTGTATCCTTTCCTTCCCGATTCCCGCGTCGGCCAGGCACTCCTCGAAGGCCTCCACCATCAACTCCTCCGCGCCTTTGTCCCAGCGCTCCCCGAAGCGGGTGCAGCCCATCCCCAGGATCGCGACCTTGTCCTTGATTCCCGTTGCCATGGATCCACCTCCCGGATCTCCTTGCGAGGCCGTTTCCCTACTTCAGCTTGTCGAAGGCGAAGAGCCGCCCGATGAGCTGGGACTTGATGATGTCCCCTTCCACCTTCAGTTTCCCCGACGTGTAGGCCTTCATCCCGTCGAAACGTCCGGAGATAAGCTCAAGGAAGTCCCCGTCCGCCATCTTGATCGTCGTCGTGGGTTTTTCCGCCCTGCCCTCCGTCACGGTACAGGCGCCGTCCTTGATGGCGGCGAACCAGTTTCCGCCTCCAGGGCCCGATATCGAGAACTGGAAGGTGATGTCCTTGCCCGCCGCGGCCCCGGCATTGAAGGCCGCCGGCATCTTCGCGAAGATCCCCTTGACGTCCATCCCGCCGGCTGCGGGCTTCGCACTTCCCGCCCCGGCCTGCGAAGGCGGTGAAATGAAGGACATGACCGCCGCGTTGGCGTCGCCGATCTCCCTCGCCCCTTCCAGGCTGTTGATCTTCTTCCAGTTGTCGCGGATGTCCTCGACGGAGGGTGGCGTTTTCCCGTCGCCGACGACCGCGCCGGCACCGGTCATGACGGCGGCGCGGCTGTAGAAGCCCGCCGCGGCGTTGACGATCCGGCCCGTTTCCCTGCAGGCTTCGGAACAGTAGAAAAGCACCAGTCCCGCAACGAACTCCGGCTGCATCTTCTGGAACATCTCCGGCGGCATCACGTCCTCGGTGAGGCGGGAGGCCGCCACCGGGGCGACCGTGTTCACCTTGATGTCGTACTTGGCCCCTTCGAGTTTCAGCGTGTTCATCATGCCCACGAGCCCCAGTTTGGCGGAACCGTAGTTGGTCTGGCCGAAGTTTCCGTAGAGGCCCGCGGCGGAGGTGGTCATGACGATGCGGCCGTACCCCTGCTCGCGCATCGCCTGGAAGGCGGGCCGGGTCACGTTGTAGGCCCCGTTGAGGTGGACGCCGAGGACCGACTGCCAGTTTTCCGGCTCCATCTTGAGGAAGCTCTTGTCGCGGAGGATCCCCGCGTTGTTGATGAGGATGTCGACTCTTCCAAAGGCCTGGATCGCCGCCTTCACGATCTTCTCGCCGCCCTCCGCCGTGGCGACGCTGTCGTAGTTGGCGACGGCCGCGCCGCCGAGCCCCTTGATCTCTTCGACGACCCTGTCCGCGGGGCTGCTGGAACCGGCGCCCGAGCCGTCCCGGGATCCCCCGAGGTCGTTGACGACGACCTTGGCGCCGCGCCGCGCGAGTTCAAGGGCATAGACGCGGCCGAGACCGGCGCCGGCGCCCGTCACGATCGCCACGCGCCCGTCGAAGCGGATCTGCTCCGCCTTCATCGCCGCAACGGCGCCCGCCTGCGGGACGGCCTTCCAGAAGTAGCCGGAGAAGCCGCGCTCCGGATCGTCGAGGCGCTTGCGGAAAGACATCCGCACGGCCATACCCACCTTGACGTCGGCCAGCTCGCAGTCCGTGAAGTCCGCCATGAAGCGGCCGCCGCCCTCGAACGAGATCATGCCGTAGATGGAGGGTGGATCGACGGACACGGCCAGGAGATCGCCCGTGAAAGTCATGACCTTGGCCGGCACGTCTGCGAATTCGTAATCGTCCTGGGTGTGCAGTTTTCCGCACTTCGGGTTGACGCAGATATCCGCCTTCGGGAACTGGGGCGTTCCGCACTCGCGGCATTTTCCGCCGACGAGCGCAGTCAGCATCTTGCGGCTCCGCCACAGGGTGGTCATCGCCGTCTGCGTCGGCGCCTCGGCGCGGATGCCGGTCTCCGGTTCGATGAGGCCGCGGAATTTCAGAAATTTCATGTAATTGTCGGTCGATTTCTTGTTCTCGATCGATCCCTTGACGCCGCGCCGCCCTGGCAGCTTGGCGATGTCGTCCGTCGCCCGGAAGAGCAGGGCGTCCGCGCCCTGGCCGAAGCCGCAGACGAGAACGAGGTCGCCCGGCCTGGCCTGCTCCAGGGCCGAAACCATCATGACGAGCGGGTGGGCCGCCCCGGTTTCGCCGCAGACCTCGTGCATGTTGTCGACGAGCGCTTCCTTGGCCACGCCCAGTTTCTGCGCGATCGCGCGGTGCTCGGCCTTGAAGAGGCATGGGAAGGCGAACCAGCGTACGTCCTTCATGGCGACGCCGGTCTTCTCGAGGAGTCCTTCCGTCGCCTCGGGGATGAACTTCGCGTACCCCTCTTCGCGCAGCCAGCGCTCCTCCCAGGTGTAGTCGAAGCGTTTGCCTGCGCCGCGGTAGTGGTCGGGGAAATCGTAGGAAACGCTGAAGGCGCCCAGGAACTCGGCGATGACGTTCTGTTCGCCGACGAGAACCGAGGCTGCCCCGTCCCCCAGCCACATCTCGTAGAACGATGCCGGCCGGGTCTCGCGCCGGTCCGAAGCGACGACGAGGACGTTCTTCCGGCTCCGGGCCTTGACGGCGTCGAGCGCCGCGATCAGCCCGGTCGTTCCTGCCCGGAGCGACGCCCCGAAGTCGGCAGCGGCAGCGGTCGGCTTGAGGTTCAGCGCCGTCGCGAGAATGCCCGCGTTCTGCCGGTCGGCGAAGGGTGCCGTCGTCGAGCAGAGGTAGCCCGCGTCCACGGCCGCCTTGTCCTTCCCCGACAGGCAGTCCCGGGCGGCGGCAACGGCCATGGTGAGCGTGTCCTCGTCATAATTGCACATCGACCGCTCCCCCTGCGCCACCATGACGGTGGCCGGGGCGTACCAGCCCATGGCCGAATAGACGGCCGTGCGGCCGAGCCTCAGCCGGGGGATATAGGCGCCATAGGAAGTGATGCCGATCATGCGTCCCTCCTTCAGAATTTGAAGAGCTTTTCAATGAGCTGGGATTTCATGATATCGCCGCCGATCTTGAGCTTGCCCGAGGTATAGGCCTTCATGGCGGGAAGCTTCCCATTGATCAGGTCGAGGAAGTCCGGGCCGGCCATGGCGATCGTGCAGTTGGGGCCGGCATGCTTGCCGGCGGTGACCGTGCAGGCCCCGCCGCGGATTTCCGTGTACCATTCCCCTCCACCCTCGCCCGAGATATTGAACTGGAAGACGACGTCCACACCCTTGCCCTTCTCCGCGTTGAAGATCTGCGGCATCTTCGCGAAGATGGCGCCGACGGTCGCCAGGCCGCTTGCCGGAGGGGCCGCCGCAGGGGCCGGATTCCCCTTCTTCTCGAAGGCCTGGAGCATGTCCCCGAGGACGGCGTTGAGCTGGTCGTACTCCCTGGCGCCGTCCATCCCGGCGATCCTGGCCCAGTTGGCGGAGACGTCCTCGACGGCCGGCGGCGTCTTGCCGGCCCCGAGGATGACGCCCGGCGCCGTCATGACGGCCGCCCGGTTGTAGGAGCCCATACCGGTGTTGTAGATACCGCCCGTGACGGGGCAGGCCTCGGAGCACAGGTACAGGACCAGCGGCGCCACGAACTCCGGCTTCATCTTCTCGAGGAGGTCCGGCGGGATGATGTCCGCCATGAGACGGGAGGCCGCGATGGGGGCGATCGTGTTGACTTTCACGTTGTACTTCGCGCCCTCGATCTTGAGCGTGTTCATGAAGCCGACGAGGGCCATCTTCGCCGCACTGTAGTTCGTCTGTCCGAAGTTGCCGTAGAGCCCGGCCGCGGAGGTCGTCATGACGATGCGGCCGTAGTTCTGGTCGCGCATGATCTGGAAGGCGGGCTTGGTCACGTGGTAGGCCCCGTTCAGGTGGACGTCGAGAACGGCCTTCCAGGTGTCCGGCTCCATCTTCGGGAAGCTCTTGTCCCGGAGGATGCCCGCGTTGTTGACGAGGATGTCGACCTTGCCGAAGGCGGCGACCGCCGCCTGAACGATCCTCTCGCCGCCCGCGGGCGTCGTGACGGTGTCGTAGTTGGCGATCGCCTCGCCGCCTAGGGCCTTGATCTCGGCAACGACCCTGTCCGCGGGGCTGGTCGAGCCTTCCCCCGACCCGTCGCGCGCCCCGCCGAGGTCGTTGACGACGATTTTCGCGCCGCGCCTGGCGAGTTCCAGGGCGTAGACGCGCCCCAACCCGCCGCCCGCGCCGGTGATGATCGCGACGCGGCCGTCGAAACGGATCTCGTCTTTGGGAATGTCTCCGTACTCGAAGACGCCGTTGTCGATGACGAGCTCGCCGGTCTTCGTGTTGACGACGCGCCAGACCGCCATGCCCTCGGCCGTCTTCCAGATAAGAATCTCGATGGGATCGCCCGGGTAGAGGGGCTTGGAAAAACGGCACGCCATCCGCCGCGCCTTTTCGGGCTGACCCGGGCAGAGGCTCCTGATCAGGGCCCGGCAGGAGAAGCCATGGGTGCAGAGCCCGTGCATGATGGGTTTTTCGAATCCGGCCATGGAGGCGAATTCGGGATCGACGTGGAGCTGGAAGATGTCGCCCGAGAGGCGGTAGATGAGCGGCTGATCGGGGGAGGGCTTCGCCTGGACGCGGAAATCGGGTCCGCGTTCGGGGAACTCCACGACGTTGGGCGGCGCGGCCGGCCCGCCGAATCCGCCGTCCAGGCGTGCGAACACGGTGGTGACGGCCGTGAAGAGCCGCTTTCCGTTGTCGTGAAAGGTTTCGCTTTCCCCGACCACCAGGGCGCCCTTCTTCCCCTTGTCGTAGTAGTGCGTCAGCTTCCCCTCCGTGATGAGTTTCCCCGACGTCGGGATCGGGTTGTGGAAGATCAGCTCCTGCTCGCCATGCAGGATGCCGGCGAGGTTGACGTTGGAGGAGGCGGCCATCTCGCCCAGGATGTCGAAGATCGCGGCGATGGAGAAGCTGGGGACGACCTTCAGGTTCTTTTCGTACACGTAGTCCAGTTCCTCGAAGCCGGCCCCCACGCCGAGCGCGTAGAGCACGACGTCCTTCCAGTCGTAGTTCTTCGTGAGCGGGCCGATCTTTCTGCCGAGCGCGTCCATGTTTAACGCCATGGCTTTCCTCCCTTGACCGTCAGAAATGGGGAAAAATGGATCTCTGGAATTCCCGCCGGCGGACCGGTCGGCCCGCTGCGGTTCCTACCGCTTGTTTTGCGAAGATCCGTTCTGTGTGAACGCGGGTACGTGAATGAAATTCAGGGTTTCCTTGACAAGGGCGATGTACGCCTCCCTGTCCGCCCGGACGATGGAACGGAAGAAGCTCTCGCCGGAGATGAAGTTGTGGATGGAATTCATCACGGCCAGCACCTTCATCTTGGCGTCGGCGGAGACGTTCTTCTTGTCGGCCGCAAGGCCCATGGAGCGGGCGATGTCGCAGGTGAACTCGGGAATCCGGATGTCGACGAGGACGTCGTCGCGCGTCTTGTTGAGGTAGCGCATCAGGACCAGATTGGAGACTTCCGGATGCGCGAAGAGGTAGTCCGTCATGACGTCGATGGAAAGCGACAGCCTCTCGCCGAGAGGCCGGCCATGGATGAGCCTCTCGACTTCGATCAGCTTCCTCCGCAGATCCTCATTGATGTCGACGACGACGGCGGCGTAGAGGTCCTTCTTCTCGCCCCAGTGGTAATGAAGAGTGGAGATGTCGATCCCCACCTCCTTGGCGATCATGCGTGTGGTGGTTCCGTGGAAACCGTATTCGCCGAAGATCCGGCGGGCGGCGGCGAGGATGCGCGCCTTCATGGATTCCGGTGCCTTGCGCGCCTTCTGGAGGGGGGTATCCATCATGCTATTCCACACCCCGCTTCAATCATTTGATGGAGACTTTTATAGCCGCCCTCCTTTGCGGCTGTCAAGAGGAAATCCTGCTTGCCGGCGCACGGAAAATCTGTCATGGAACCGCCAGGATTCCGATGGAAAATACGAAAACTCCCCAGGGTGTTCCCGCCGTCCCGGGGAGCGGAGCGACGCAAACAGCATGCACCCCATCTGGCTCACCGATCTGCCGCTTTTCTTTCTTCAGCGCCTTCTGCGCCACCCGGGACCGCCGCTTCTGGCGAGCGTAAAAGCTCCAAGAGTCGCGGCGAAGTCCGCTGCCCCGACTACTGCGGCTTCACCCCTGTCGCAGAAGCCTCCCGGGCCCTGGCGCTTCGCCCCGGTTCACTGCTCGGGCTGGCGGTGTTACTTCGGCTGAGCAACGGCCTTGTTGTGCAATCGTTGGCGATGCTGCGCCGGTCCTTTCAGGAAGAATCCGCTCAACCGTTCTCAACAAATTGTCGGTTTTTTATTTCACTTCTGCTATGGTTTTGTAGCCGGGTAGGGTGGCCTGGTGGGAAAGGTTCGATGACAGGGGAGGATTATTGCAGATGGGGCTGATACAGCTTCTGTTCCGGGACCCGACAGCCTTTGTGCTCCTGGCCGTACCGCTTCTGTATTCCATCATCATTCATGAACTGGCCCACGGATGGGTCGCTTCGCGGATGGGCGACATGACGGCCAAATGGATGGGGAGACTTACCTTGAATCCTCTGCGCCATCTGGATCCGATCGGGACGCTGATGCTCTTCATCTTCGGCTTCGGCTGGGCAAAGCCCGTCCCCGTGAATATCGCGAACATGCAGAACCAGAGGCTCGGGCTGGTTCTCACGTCTGCGGCGGGCATCACGGCGAACTTCATCGTGGCGTTCTTTTCGATCCTCCTGATGCGCGTCCTCCGGCCCGACCCGGACGGTACGGCGGGGACCGTTCTCCAAGTCATGGCCTATATCAACATCATCCTGGCCGCCTTCAATCTGATCCCTATCCCGCCGCTCGACGGATCGAAGATCCTGATGGGCTTCGTCCCTTATCGCGCCCAGGAGATGCTCGCCCGTCTGGAACCTTTCGGATTCTTCATCATCATCGGGCTTCTGTACCTCGGCTGGCTGAATCCGGTGATCGCCTTCTTCAGGTGGCTCATCCTGTCCCTGATCGGACTTCTGCTGCCGTAAGCCGTGGCAGACCCGGCGCCGGATGTGACAGCTATTCCTTTATTCCTTTTTCCCTTCCGCCTTTTCTTCCGGTGCTTTGGGTTCTTCGCCCGGTCCGAGGAAGCTCCTGATCTTGAGCCGCGAGGTGTGAAAGTCGCCGCGCCGCGGCAGGAACCCAGGGTCGCCAGAAGCGCCGCGCCGCCGGTACCCTTGAGAAAGACCCGCCGGCTGATGCCGTCAACTCCCTGCGTTATGGTCCTTCCTCCTTAGTCCGGTGCCCGGCAGGACCTTCATGCTACGGACGCGCCGCCGTCTACAAGGATCGTCTGGCCCGTGATGTAATCCGCCCCTGCGGAACACAAGAAGAGGACCGGATGGACGACGTCCACGGTCTCGGCGATCCTCCCGGCGGGAATGCCCTTGACGATCATCCTGCAGAGTTCGTCGTTCGACCAGAAGGGTTTGCTGAACTCGGTCCGCACCATACCCGGCGCCACCGCATTGACCTGGATGTTGGCGGACGCCAGTTCCATGGCCAGAATCCTGGTCATCATCTCGATGCCGGCCTTGGCGATGCCGTAGACGCCCATGCCCGGTGATGCCTTCCGGGCGGCCGTGGAGGAGATGTTCACGATCTTGCCGCTCTTCTGCCCCCGCATCAGCCGGGCCGCCTTGCGCGAGCAGAGATACGTGCCCGTCAGGTTCGATTCGAGGATCTTGTTCCAGAGGGCCGGATCGGTTTCGGCGATCGATGCGGTGAGAAGGTTCATTCCCACGTTGTTGATGAGGATATCGATTCTTCCGAAGGCCTTCACGGCCTGGTCGAAGAGGTTTTCCACTTCCGTTTCCCTCGCAATGTGGGCGGCAACGGCAATCAGACGATCCCCGTCGCCCAGCGACGCGGCCGCCGCATCGAGCCCCTCCTTTTTCCTGCCGCAGATGGCGACGCGCGCCCCCTGGGCAAGGAGTTCCCTGGCCAGTTCATAGCCGATGCCTCGGCTTCCGCCGGTGACAACCGCCACCTTTTCCCGAAGTCCGTAGGAAATATCCCCCATCGTCCCCTCCCTCTTGTCGCTGCCGCGTCTTCGAATTCGCTCTGACATGAAAACAGGATCCACCGCGTGGCGCAGGACGGCAACGTCCTTCGGCCGTCGGCGCATTATAACACGCTGGATTCCCCGCCGGAACGGAAAGTTCCCCCTGACGCAGACGGCCCCGGCAAGCCGGCAGTTGCCGTTTGCCGGGGAAGCGGATATACAGAGTCATGCTGAGCATCCTCGACAGGGTCTACGCGAGTTTCTCGAACCGCCACCTCTTCTTTCGCGAAGGTTGGGGCGACCGGCAGTTGCTGGAAGACGTCGCCGGAGGGGCATGGCGCAACGACCTTGTCTCGGCGTCGGCGGACATCTCCTGGCAGGCTGCGGAGGTGCTTTCCGGCGCCACGATCCGCAGGGGCTCCTTTCCAAGCCCGGCGGCTGGAATCGGCCTTCCCGACGAAAGCCGGTTCGCCTCTTTCGAGATGGTCACGCCTGCGGAGTCCACCCTCGATACGCCGCTGTGCGTTCATTTTGCGGCAACAGGGGACGAGGGGTTCTCAAGGCGGCGCATCGCGATCGCCCTGCCGCTCGCGAAGGAGGGCATCGGCTCCGTCATCCTGGAAAATCCCTATTACGGAAGCCGGCGGCCTGCCGGGCAGAACGGAAAGATGCTGCGGCACGTAAGCGACCTCTGGAAGATGGGGGCCGCCGCCGTTGCCGAAGGGACCGCCATCGTGCGCCGGTTGCGCCGCGACGGATACCGCAGGTTGGGCGTCGCCGGAATCAGCATGGGGGGCAGCATGGCCGCGCAGGCAGCCGCGATCCTGGGGGAACCCCTCGCGGTGATCTGCTTCATCACGGCGCATTCGGCCTCCGCCGTGTTCACGGAGGGGATTCTGAGCCGGTATCTTGCCTGGGATTTTCTGCAAGACGAACTGAACGGGCAGGCCGAAGCCGTGGACTGGATGCGTCAGATCCTCTCGCGGACCGACGTCCGGAATTTTCCGCCGCCCGCTCTTACCCGCGCCGTCTTTGTGGTCGGCGCCCGCCGTGACGCTTACATCCCGGCCGGATCGGTGCGCCTTCTCCACGACTCCTGGCCGGGCTCCACGCTGCGCTGGGTCGACACAGGGCATATCGGCGCCTTCCTCTTTCACAGACGGGCATTTCTGCAGGCGGCGATCGATGCCTTCGGCCGCTTGGCAGAGTGAGAGGAGGGCGGCGGAGTCGGTCGATCCGTCGCATGCACTTGCCGAATCCATTCCCGAATCCGAAAAAGGGACAGCGAAAAAGGACTACACAAGCGTCGCCCCTTGTTGTATAGGTGAACCAGTTCACATGAGATGAGGCGCCAGCCGTTTCCCGAAAGCGGAAACGGGACGACCGCCGAAGGAGGCCATATGACGAATACCGGCACGATTTCGATTCCCGTGCACTGGAATGCGCGGACGACGGCTGTTTTTGCATTGATGATTGCCCTGCCGAACCTCCTGGGCGCGATCAATATCGACACCCCCTGGGGCTTCCGGCTGCACACCTTTCAATTGGTCATCTTCTGGGCGGCGCTGATCTACGGACCGATGGGAGGGGCGCTGTCGGGCCTGGTCGGGTCGCTCTATTCGGCTTTCGCGCTCGCAAATCCCTATCTTGCCGTGGGAAATGCCCTGCTGGGCTTCTTCACCGGGTTCTTCGCGAGACGAGGCGTCCCGGCCGTGGTTGCGGTCTGGCTGGCCTTTGCCGTCCAACTGCCCTGGCTTGTCCTGACGGACTACTTCTTTGCCGGCCTGTCGATGGAATTCATCGGGACGCTGGTTGTGGCGCTGCTGGTCTCCAATACGGTCTGGGCGGTCGTCGCGGCATCGACCTCAAGCCTTCTTCGAAGATTCTTCGCCCTATGAAACCTGATTTCGACGCCTACAGCCTCGCCTTGCTCGAGGACGGCCGCATTCTGCATACCTCGAAGGAGCCGGGGCTCAAGCCGCTCCTGACCTGCCTGGAGCAATTCGCCGATCATCGCGGATGCACGCTGCACGACCGGGTCATCGGACTTGCGGCTGCACGGCTCATCGCCCATTCCCGGATCATCGATCACGTCGTCACGGGCGTCGCCTCCGATCCGGCCGAACTCTTCCTCTCTGCCGAAGGGATCGATATCCGGTCCGACCGCACCGTATCCAACATCCTGACCCGCGACCGGTCGGCCGTCTGCCCCGGCGAAAAGATCGCCCTCGAGACCCCGGAGATGCAGCCCTTCCTGGAAAGGATACACGCCCTGACGGGCAAGTCCTGATCCCCCGCATTGTTGATCCTTCCAAAAAAAAGCCCCGGCTGGCCGGGGCTTTTTTCGTTTCGCAATGGATCTTCTCCTGTCAGCGGCAGGCGAATTCCCGTTCGATCCGCGCCATCGCCTCCTGCAGACGGTCGTCGGGCACGGTCAGGGATACGCGGACAAATCCCTCGCCGTACTGCCCGTACGCCGTTCCCGCGGCGACGACGACGGCCGTCTTGTCGAAAAGCCGGTTGGTGAATTCGAGAGACGACATGCCCTTCGGCGCCGGCACCCACAGATAGAAAGTCCCCTTCGGCGGATCGAATTCGATCCCGATTTTCCGGAGCGTGGCGAGAACCAGGTCCCGCCGCTTCTTGTAGATCGCGAGCATCCTGTCGATGTAGGGTGCTTCGCCCTTCAGGGCCCGGATGGCCGCAAACTGGACAGGGTTGAAGATGCCGGAGTCGGTATTCTCCTTGACCTTGCTGATCGCCGCGATCAGTTCCGGATTTCCCAGGGCCATGCCGATCCGCCAGCCGCACATGTTGAAGGGCTTCGACAGCGAATTCAACTCGACGCCGACCTCCTTGGCGCCGTCTGCCATGAGGAAACTGATCTGCTCCTGGCCTTCGAAGAGGATCTCGCTGTAGGGATTGTCGTAGCAGATCGCGACGTCGTTCTTCTTCGCGAAGGCGACGAGTTTGTCCAGAAATGCCCGGGTCGCGCAGGCGCCCGTCGGATTGTTGGGATAGTTGAGGAACATGCCGCGGGCCCTGGCGACGACATCGGGGGAAATTTCCTCCAAGACGGGAAGATAGCCGTTTTCCGGACGGATGGGCACGTTGTAGGGGACGCCGCCGGCCATGAGGATGCTCGCCCGGTAGGCGGGGTAGCCGGGATCGGTCATGAGTACGACGTCGCCGGGGTTGATCCGCGCCAGGGCGAAGTGATGGCAGCCCTCCTTGGAGCCGATGAGACCCAGGACTTCCGTCGCGGGATCGACGGTCACGCCGTAACGGTCCCTGTACCAGAGGGCGACCTCCTGGCGAAAGGCCAACATCCCCTTTTCTTCGTCCGTCGGGTAGCGGTGGTTTTCGGGGCGACGGGCATGGATCGACAGTTCCTCGACGACGGACGGTGGAGTCGGCTCGACGGGATCTCCGATCGCGAGGCTGATCACGTCCACGCCGTCGGCCTTGGCCTTGGCGATCTTCTTGCGCAGCTCCATGAACAGGTACGGGGGAATCTTCGTTAGTCTTTCGGCGACCTTCACGTCTTCACTCCTTCATGTCTTGGATTCCGATGGCGGTTTCCGCGTTCCGCTATCGCCAGGCCTCCTCCCAGAGGTTGCCTTCATAAACCACTTTCGTCCTGCCTTCAAGATAGATTCCGGCAAAACCGGCCTTCGTCTTTTCGAAGAATATCGTCAGGATCTCGCCGCTCTGCACCGTCACAGCGACAGGTGCCTCGACGAGATTTCTCGCCGAGGCGATCAGGGCCGAAGCGACGGCCCCTGTTCCGCAGGCGAGCGTCTCGTCCTCGACGCCGCGTTCGTACGTCCGCACCTGCAGGGAGCGGCGGTCGACGGCGCGGACAAAGTTCACATTCGTGCCCGCTGGCTGAAAGCGTGCGTGGCGACGAATCGCCCGGCCGTCGCTGAAAACGTCGACCTCGCGAAAGTCCTTCACGAAGTGGACGGCGTGCGGCACGCCGGTATCGATGCTGTCGATCTCCAGGGCCCGTCCGTTCACATCGATCGTTGCGCCCAGCTTCGCCGCTCCCGGGTCCGTCAGGCGCAGTTTCACCGTATCCTGCTTCACTTCGGCGTCGATGACGCCGGCCAGCGTCTCGAAGGCCATGTGCGCCGGCGCGATTCCTTTGAGAAAGGCGTAACGTGCCACACAGCGGCCGCCGTTTCCGCACATCTCGGCCACGCTCCCATCGGCGTTGAAGAACTGCCAGCGGAAGTGCGCACGGTCGGAACGTTCCAGGACAATGAGACCGTCCGCGCCCACGGATACCTTTCGGGTGCATACGCTCTTTGCAAAGGCCGAAAGATCGTCGACGGGAAGCGAACCGTCGCGGTTGTCGATGAGGATGAAGTCATTGCCGCTGCCGCTCATTTTGAAAAAAGGGATCATGGAATCTTCCTCTACTGCAGATAGCAGACCGCCCTCTGGCTGTGCGGGTCGGCGACGACCGTGGCGCGGCGTGCGTGCGGCCCTCTTTCCAGATCGATCAGGGAAATGTACTCGGCGAATTTCGCCGCCTCCGGCACCGTCCCGGCAAGCGCATTCGGCTCGGCATCGAAAAACGCTCCATTGAAGTCCGCCCCCGGGTCGCCCGGAAACACGGGGAGGTAGATGATCTTCGCTTCGACGAGATCGAGAAAGAAATGCGTTCCGTACGATACCTCCGGGACATGGCCCGCCTCTTCCCGGGCGATTTCGACGAGCACGGAGGCGTTGTTGATGTCGGCATAGGTGACGTTGACGCCGAGATCAATGTTGCTGCTTCCCCACCGGCCCGGCCCCATCATGACGATCCCGCCGTGCGCGATCTCCGGGTGCTTGTTGATGAGGCCGACCGCGCGGCCGAGCGTCTTCTTGGTCTCCTGGGTCGCGATGGAGGCATATTTCCTCGGATCGATGTACAGGAGCCAGCGGATGTCCGGAACCACCCCGCCGCTGATCGTCCGTGTCGAACGGAAGAGGACCTTTTCCTTCGGCAGGCCTTCCGGGAAGGTCACAGGCCCCGAAGAACCGGGAAGCCTCATCGGCCGGCACTGCAGGAGATTGATCCGGACCTGACCCGCCCCATTCACGGAGGCGGTGAATTCCGTGTCCAGCGGATGGCCGTACGCGGCCTCGAGACGCTCCAGCATCTCGCCGATGATGCGGACGAAATCCGTCCGGTTGATGAGATTGTTGAAGGTCACGACGAAGCTTCCCTCCGATCCCTCGAGACGCCCGAGATAGGGATCGACCAGGAATCCCTCCGAGAGCAGGGAGATCATGAGATGAAGATTCGGGTAATCGCGCTTTTCCAGAATATCCTCGATGCGCGCGGTAACAAACTGATTCATTTTCAGATCCAGCAGATCCATATCCCACTGCGAGTACTTTGCGATCCGCATCCCCGTTTCCGGTCTCAGCTGGGGATGGCTGATCGCAATCATGCGCGGATAGTCGTCGCCGACACGGTTGACCGCCCGTGTGCCCAGTCCGAAGACGAGGCGGATCATGCCTTTCTGCGGGTCGATGCGGTCCGTCCAGGCATAGAGGTTCCGGGAAAAGGCGACACCGGCCAGGGCCGGGAAGAAGTAGTTCCGGTACGCCATCCCCGAGACGCGCTGGACGAGGATCGCCATCTGCTCGTCGCTCTCGACGAGGCCCCGGGCGCGGCGATAGGAAAGGGCATCGGGGTTGAGCGTGCTGGCATAGATCAGCTTCACGGCACGCATGAATTCTTCCAGGCGCTGTTCCGGGCTGTCCTGGTTCACGCAGTATTCGCTCCGATACTTGCCCGCAAAGGCGTTGCCGAAGCTGTCTTCGAGGAGACTGGAGGAGCGTGCGATGATCGGCGCCTGCCCGAAGTAATCGAGCATGTCCTGGAGCTGTTCGACGATGGCGGTCGGAAATTTCCCTTCGAGGAATCGCTGTTCCACCTCTTCGAACTCCTCGCAGCTCAGGGGCGAGCCGCGCGAAAGATGCAGGCGTGTGCGGAACAGCTCGTTGTTCACGAGGAACGTGAAAAACACGTCGGAACCGATGTAGAAGGAATCGTGCGGCTCAAGGACCTGGAGAAAATCGGTCTTGCCTGCCGGCCCGCTGCAGAGGATGCTTCGGGCCAGCAGCATGCCCGCCGCCTTGCCGCCGATCCGCCCCGAACCGATCATTCGGTCCCGGATGCGGAAGAGATCCTCGATCGTCAGGTATTCATCCACAAGCCGGTTGAATTCGGGATGATTCCCGATCATCATCCGCGACAATTCCTGCTTGAGCGGGGTGATTTCGGGCCCGCCCTCGGCGACATCGGCGCCGCATTCGCGGTACTGGATCAGCTTGCGGTAGACGCTTTTCCAGGGGGCGATCGACTTCTCGCGGGACCTCAGGGGCTGCTTCACCATGCCGGAGACTTCGGCCGCCTCCCCGCTGTAGATCACGGGCGTCCAGGTGTGCCCGGACATGACGCGCGGTAGGAACATCTGCGGGGAATACCGTTCCCAGACCTTCAGCGGATGAAGGTACATCATATTTCTGACGCGGTAGACATCGATGAGCAGTTGTGTCGTGTCGCGGATCTGCGCCACGGCGCCGTGGGCGTGCTGGCCGCGGATCAGCGCAAAATAGGCGATGGTGTCGAGTTCAAACAGATAGGGGCAGGTCACCCGGAAGAAATTGGCAAGCAGTTCATCCGTCGCCCACTCGGTGACAAGGGCGGAGAGGTTATCAAAGACATAGAAAACCCCCTGTCCCTGTTCCGAAATCACCTGGTGGACTTCCGCGCTGAATGCATCGAAACCTACATGAGGATCGAGCGTAACCGTCACGAGGCCGGGCAATTCTTTCAGGACGGGCAGGTGCGGTGCAAACCGCATATAGACCAGCCGTCTGCCGTCTCGCAGGGCCTGCTCGGCGAAGGGCTCGGCAAAGTAGGCATACTCCTCCAGTTCATCGACCTGCCATACCACATTGTCGCCCATCCGCAAGTACTGGATGATTTCGTCGAACTGGAAAACGCCGCTTTTTGCCGGATGTCTGTCCCTGCTGCCGTCCATGGTCCTTCTCGTAAGGATGACCGCTGTTTGCACGAAATGAAGCTGATCCGGAAGGGGTTCAGACTCTCGAACTTGGGTATGCGGCGAAAATTCTTATCGTCGATCTGCCCAGGAAATGATATTCCCTTGCGTTTTCGGAGAGATGCATCGTTATCCTTCAGAATGTCGGAAACCGCCGCGCTGCATTCCCCCTCCCCGCCGTTCCGGCGCCGATGAATCTGTCATACTCGCGGCCAATTGTCAAAATGAAAACAGGTTCAGGGGGGCTGGCGCCGCGGCGTGCTCGCTGCCGGTTTTTTTGCGCAAACATTGAAGCTCTCCGGAGCAAGCTCCGGAGAATCTTCGATCCTCAAGGAAGGGATCTTGAATATCATTCGCTCGCATCCCCTGCGGCAAGCCGCGGGGAATGCGTTCGCTGTCGGATTCAACACGGCACAAAATTGTTCCATATCATTCAGATGCCAGACGCGGGCATATCCATAATTATAAATTATTTCAAATTGTTATGAATCTCAATCACTTTGGCATATTCCCTGCTCATGTCATGAAAAGAGAAGTTTTCTCGGGAGGTGCTTTATGTTGAACGCGGGAGATACGGCTTGGGTGCTGTTGTGTGCGGCACTTGTCTTCATGATGACGATCCCTGGATTGGCGCTTTTCTATGGCGGTCTCGTCCGCCGCAAGAACGTCTTGTCGATACTGATGCAGTGCTTCGTTATCATGTGCGCCGTGGGATTGCAGTGGGTCCTCTTCGGATATTCGCTGTCCTTCGGTCCGGATACCGTCCACGGGATTCTCGGCGGGCTTGATTGGGCGGGCTTGCGTTCTGTGGGTGGGCGGCCGAATGCCGACTACGCCGCGACCATTCCCCATCAGGCGTTCATGATCTTCCAGGCCATGTTCGCCACGATCACGCCAGCCCTCATTATCGGAGCTTTTGCGGAGAGGATACGTTTTTCCGGCTTTCTCCTCTTTTCACTCCTGTGGTCGACGTTCGTCTACGATCCGCTGGCTCACTGGGTCTGGGGCATGGGCGGATGGCTCCGGAATCTGGGCGCTCTGGACTTTGCGGGCGGCATCGTCGTTCATGTCAGTTCGGGAATCTCGGCGCTGGTTCTGGCCATACTTTTGGGAAAAAGAATCGGCTACGAGCGGCAGCCCTTCCGTCCGCACAATCTTCCTTTTACGGTGATGGGAGCGGCGTTTCTCTGGTTCGGGTGGTTTGGCTTCAATGCCGGCAGTGCACTTTCGGCCGGAGAATTGGCGGCCAATGCGTTCGTCACCACCTTTGTGGCAACTGCCGCGGCCGGATTCGGCTGGGCACTGATCGAGTGGCAGCAGCACGGAGCGCCCACGGTTCTGGGAATTGCGACCGGGGCCGTGGCGGGACTGGTCGCGATCACGCCGGCCTGCGGTTTCGTCAATCCCATGAACGCCATCTTCATCGGCGCCTTGGCGAGCCTCTTCTGCTATATCGCCATCGCCGTCGTCAAGGCGAAACTCGGTTATGACGACGCCCTCGACGCCTTCGGCGTTCACGGCGTCGGCGGGGCATGGGGCACGGTCGCGACAGGTCTCTTTGCTGAGAAGGCCGTGAATGCAGCCGGGGCGAACGGCCTTCTGTTCGGAAATCCCAAACAGCTTCTCGTCCAGACCCTTTCGATCGTCATCGTACCGCTGTTTGCAGCGGTCATGACATGGATTCTGTTCAAACTCATAGACGGAACGATCGGCATGCGCGTCGAAAAGAAGGAAGAGATTGTGGGGCTGGACCTCACGCAGCAAAGCGAATCGGCCTACACGGTCGTCGAGTGAAGGGAGGAATTTGCCATGAAGTACGTCGTCGCCGTCATCCAGCCGCACAAGCTGGAAGAGGTCATGCAGGCTCTTGAAGACGCGCAGGTGAATCTTGTAACGGTATCGAATGTCCTGGGTCGCGGCCGTCAGAAGGGCGTTACGGAAGTCTACCGCGGCGCCCGGGAGGTTGGAACACTGCTGAGGAAGGTCAAGCTCGAGATCGCCGTCAACGAAGACTTCGTTCAGCCGACGATCGATGCGATTGTCCGGGGTGCAAGAACGGGCGAAGTGGGAGACGGCAAGATCTTCGTCATGGATCTGGCCGAGGTCGTGCGGATCCGCACCGGCGAACTGGGGGGAACGGCCATCGGTTGATTCCTGAGTGCCTCTCTTCTCTCGGACGATCCGCGAGGTCGTTACGGGAACAGGACAAAATTGTCCCATTTTTCTGTTCCCGATACAGTTTCGTTTTCAGAAAAGGGTATTTGTGCCTGGCCTCAATTTTCATTACGCATGTAATTACAAATAGATACGTTGAAGTGATGGTGGTGGCGCCCTTCTTGCAGTTACCCCTTGGGCGAGGAGTTTGAGTGAAGAGGGCTTTTACAATCACGCCACGTAAAAAGGAGGTAAGGACGATGATCTCAGGAACGGAATGCATGGGTCTCAACATCGGAAGCGGTCTCCCGGGAAATAAGACGGCGACGGGAACTGGAGAGATCTTCGTCCAGGCTGCAGGGCGGTCGCTTCTCAAAGGTGAGTCCGGCAACACGATGACCGATCGCGACTCCACAAGGCTCATGGAAGAGCGATATGCCATCCTGGAGGAAGGAATTTTCTGACAGGGACTTCCCTTCGCTCCCGTCCGCCCGCCTTTCTCGCTCAGGGGCGGGCGTTTTCTGCTGTGCGGTCGATTACGGGGATTGAACGTCATGAAGTCGGAGACACCTTCCTTGCGGATTCATGTGTTCCAGCATGTCCCCTTCGAGGGACCGGAATACCTGGAGACATGGATACGAACCCGCCGCCATCGCCTGACGGCCACGCATTTTTACCGGAATGACCCGCTTCCCGAAATGGATGCGATAGACTGGCTGATCGTCATGGGCGGACCGATGGGCGTCCATGACGAGGAAGAATTCCCCTGGCTGAAGGAGGAAAGGCTCTTCATCAAGCACGCCATCCGGGGGGAGAAGACGGTCCTCGGCATCTGTCTCGGCGCGCAACTCACGGCGGCGGCGCTTGGAGCAAAGGTGTATCGCAGCCGTTTCAGTGAAATCGGCTGGCACCCGGTTGAACTTACCGAGGAGGCAAAATCCTGCGCGATCTTCGCGGGGTTCCCGGGGCGCATGCAGGTATTCCAATGGCACAACGACACCTTCGATCTGCCCACCGGCGCCATTCCGATTGCCCGCAGCGAGGCATGCCGCTGCCAGGCCTTCCTGTACGGATCGCGCGTTCTGGGGCTGCAGTTTCACTGCGAGCTGACGCAAGAAGGATTGCTGGAATTCCTGAAGAATGTTCCGGGTAAACTTCCGGAGGGCCCTTATGTTCAAGCTCTAGGGGAGTTGGTTGCGCCGGAGAAGAAATTTCGTTCGGCCAATGCATGGATGCATGAGATCATGACCAGGATGGAGTGGCGGGTGAAGCCAGGCACCTGAAAACCGATGACTCCCGTGCGTCGTCAAGATCTGCGTATTCTCTTTTCAAGGGAGCCCGCCGGTGCAGGCAGTCTCAGCGAGACTGATTTGCTGAATTCGAAGCCGTGGGGGATCCTCCAGAAGGGCATACCACTGCCCGCAGCGGTCGATCTACGTGGAGAGATCACGCGACCGGCGACGATGGATGGTTAGGATTTCTCCGCCACCGGCGCAGGAATGCAGGTAACCCATCGATTCTCGGGAATTGCTGCCTTGCGGTCGGACTTCCCGCTCTTGCCCAGGGCAAGAGCGGCGGCATTTTTTTCACAGAATGATCCGGGCTCCAGCGTCCAGCCCTCCGCCAGACGTTTCTCTTCCTTTTTCAGCATCCTGTACAGGAATCTTCCGACCAACGGTGCCGACAGTCTGGTCACCCAGCCGAATTGACGGTAGAGGTCTCGCAGGAGGTCATCCATTTCTTCTGACAGTGGCTGATCCCGGTACCATTTTTTCATCGCCCAGACGGCTGCGGCATAACCTGTTCGCAGCGATTTTGCCTCACGCCGGAAGCGTTCCCGTATCCTGCGGTCGGGATGGTCCTTGAAGGCGCTCCAGCCGTGGAGCTGCGTTCGTATGATCCGGAAAAGACTGGGGCCATTGACATCAAAATCACGACGGAAGGCCCCGGCAAGCAGTTGTTCTTCCAGACCGCGCGGGATATGCCGGTGCCGGTAGTTGAATCGATATTGCCCGTGCGTGTCGGCCAGAGGAAATTCCGCGTGCGTCAGAAGGTTGCCTTCCCTGCGGTGGCGTTCGTAGAGCGGCGTGCCGGGGATCGGCGTATAGAGCATGAACTGGTGAAAATCCGTGTTGTGGCTGACGGCGTGATCGATGACCCTCTCCACCGTCTCCGGCGTATGGTCTTCCAGGCCGATAATCGTGGACCCGAGAACGCGGATCCCGTTGGACTGCAGGGTTCTGATCAGGGCATGCGTATCGACGCCGCTGAGTTTCCGGTAGCCGTTCACTTCGCTCTCGAGCCCCATCCAGACGAAGGATATCCCCAGCCCCACCAGCTGCTCGATGCTGTAGGACTGCAGGACCCGGGCGGAGCTGAAGACGTAGAGACTCCAGCTCTTTCGGTGCTCTTTCATCAATTCGAGCAGCCGCAGAGACCTCTTCTTGTGGAGAAGGAAGTTCTCGTCGAGAACGAAGAAAGACTGAACACCGAGTTTCTTCTCCAGCTGACGCATGACGGAGAAGAGTTCGTCACCCGTTTCATAGAAATTGATGAAATGCCCCTTCCCCCCGAAGAGAGCGGAGGTGGAGCAGAAATTACAGCCGACCGGGCAGCCGACGGAAGGAATCAGGATGGCTGCGGTCTTCTTCGGTTTCTCCCGGAGGGTGAAGCCCAGAATGCGCGTATCGAACCCCGAATAGGCCAGCGGATGGCGTATCGAGGCCTTTTCATCCTGCCCGAGGTACCGCCGGAACCAGCGGATGCCGTCTCCTTTGACGATATGGTCGGCGTCGACCATTTTGGGGAGCTCCTCCAGATTGGCGATGTGCCCGCCGATCACGATCGTCGCATTCGGAAGGTATTGCCGGATCAGCTGGCACATGACCTTCACCTTCCCGACGTTGGGAACGATGGCGCTGATGCCGACGATATCGTAGGAGTGGTGCCGGATCTCTTCCGTGAATCTCCCGAGGGACGGGAAATCGAGGAGCGTGCAGGGCGCATCGAGATTGTCCTGGATCATCATCAGCCCGAAAGAGCGGTGAAACATGCGCAGGGAGAAGCCGCCCTGAACGCGCGTCACCTGGTTGTGGTAAAGCTCCATGGGATTGATGGCCCGGCTGCCGTATCCGTCGTCTCGGGCATAGGGGCCGAATACGCTGGACAGAAGAATTTTCGCCCCTGTTCCCAAGGGGTGGCGCACTTGCGAAGCCGTCATAGGTTGTCCTTTTTTTCCGATATTTTCCTGCTGGATGTGGTAGACTCTCATAGAGGAAAGAAACGGAAAAAGAAAGGGATCTTCGCGGTTTTACAATAGTTTTACAAAAGGCAATCCATGGTCGATCAGCAGAGATGGTACTTCCATCCCATCACGGTTTTCGTATTTTCGATCCTGGCCCTGGCAACGTCGCTGTTCCTTTACATCTATTGGTACGTAGAAGTCAGCGCCGGCCTCCACGAGGTCGTGCGCCAGTACAACCTCGATGCGCATCAGTTTTTCGAGGCACAGACCTGGGTGGTCATTCTGGTCCTGTCGATCCTCGTGGGGATCATTCTCGTCGGGCTGTTCATCATCTTCGTCTTCAACCAGAAGACCCTCCGCTTCTATCGTTTGCAGAACAATTTCATCAATAATTTCACCCACGAGCTGAAAACCCCGGTGACCTCGCTGAAACTCTACCTGGAGACCTTCGCCAAATATGATCTCCCCCGGGAGGACCGGCTCAAATACCTCGGCTACATGATCCAGGACGTGGAGCGCTTGTCGGAACACATCGGCCGCATCCTCGATCTGGCGCGAATCGAAAGCAGGAGCTACGGCGAGGAATTCTCGACCATGGACCCTCTGGCGGTTACGGAGCGGTTTCTCCTGGCTCATGCCCATCTTTTCCGGAACTGCGACATCCGGATCCACAAGCCATCCGGACAATCCTTCGCCTGCTCCCTCAACCTGCCTCTCTTCGAGATGCTGTTGATGAATCTCCTTACCAATGCCGTCAAGTACAATTCGGCCGATCGGCCGGAAATCGACATCCGCTTCGAGCTGCAGGGGCGCAAACTGAATATCCGTTTCGAGGACAACGGGATCGGCATCGCCAAGGCCGAACTCAAGAAAATCTTCAGGAAATTCTACCAGGTCGGCCGGGCTGACGACATGACTGCCAAGGGGAGCGGCCTAGGCCTCTACCTGGTGAGGCATATTGCCAAGATGCACAAAGGGGAGATCTCGGCGGAAAGTAGGGGCGCCGGCCGGGGATCGGTCTTTACCCTGACGCTTCCTCTCCAGATGCCACTGCTGCAGCGGGGAGTATAGCCGTTCATGAAGGCGACGGACAGGCAACGGATCCTCATCATCGAAGACGACGCACACATCGCCGAAGGCCTGAAGCTGAACCTGTCGCTTCAGGGGTACGAGGTGACGATTGCCGCCGACGGCGTTTCCGGTCTCCAGAAATGGAAGGAGTGGCGGCCGGACCTCATCGTTCTGGACATCATGCTTCCCCGGATCGACGGATTCTCGGTGCTGCAGAGCATCCGCCTGAAGGACGAGCGCTTCCCGATCCTGATCCTCTCGGCCAAAGGAGCACCCGACGACAGGGTCAGGGGCTTCTCGCTCGGAACCGACGATTACATGGCCAAGCCGTTCAATTTGGAGGAATTCCTGCTGCGCGTCGAGAGGCTGCTCACGAGGGTTTCCTGGACGAACGGCGGGGGGGAAGGCGGAACGGCAGTGCCGGAGTCCTATAACTTCGGAGGCAACCGAATCGACTTCGCCACTCTGACCGCCGAATGCAGGGCGGGCCGGATCGTCCTTACCGAGCAGGAGGCCAGGCTGCTGCGCCTTTTCATATCCCACCGGGGGAAGCCGCTTTCACGGAAGACGCTGCTGGAAATCGGCTGGGGCTACACGGGGGAGACGACGACGCGCACGGTGGACAATTTCATCGTGCGCCTGCGGAAATACTTCGAGGACGACCCACAGAACCCCGTCTACTTCAAAAGCATCCGCGCCGTCGGCTACGTCTTCGATCACGAACAAGGAGGAGATTGAAAATGGATTTCCAGGAACTGTTGAAAAAGAGGCGCTCCATCAGGGATTTTCGCAATGAAGAGGTACCCCTGCCGGTCCTGCAGGAAATTCTCCGGGACACCTGTCTCGCCCCCACGGCCGGCAACGGGCAGCCCTGCCGTTTCATCGTCATTCGGGACCGGGGCCTGATGAAGAGACTTTCGGATGACAGCAAGAAGAGTCTTCTCGCCGATATTGCCAGGAGTCCGGATTCGCCGCTGAAAAAATATGAAGCCGCGTTGAAGGACGAAGGATTCAACGTCTTCTACAATGCACCCTGCCTCGTCCTCATCACCGGGCCGAAGGGCATTCACTCCCTTGAAGTCGATTGCGCCTTGACGGCGGCCTATTTCATGTTTTCCGCCGTATCGCGGAACCTGGGGACCTGCTGGATCGCCCTGGGCGCCCATATCCGCAACCGTGAACTCCTTGCCGAGATCGGCGTGCCGGAGAACTGCCGAATCGTCGCACCGATCGTCGTCGGCTATCCCGCCGGTATTCCGAAGGCTTCGGAAAGACATGCACCGGATATCGTGAAAATTGTCTGAGGAACGGCAGGGCCGATTCTTGCGATATCAAAGGGACCGGTCATGGCAGGATCGGTTTGTGGACCGTCGAGGGGCTTTTCGCGGCGAGGCACCTCTACGCAAAGGCGGGGTTCCGTGGTGGAACGGCGTCGAGGGAACCGGTGTGGTAAAAGGAAAAGACCCCGTTCTCTTGCGGAGATCCAGGGTCTTGCTTTTCCTTGCCGGGGAATTCCCCCACGGGGGGAACCCTATCGGGCGCCGCGCGGACGCCGGGAACGGAGGTTCGACGAACTGAAGATCTTTGTCGCCTTCCTGAAAGAATCGCGTGATCCGCCCCACGGACTGGCGGCAGCCACGGCCGGCAGGGCATCCTCTCTCCGCTGAATCGCCGGTCCTCCCCCCGACCTTCGGAGGCGGTCAAAGCCGCTTCCCGCCGGAGGGGGCGCCGTGTAGTCGAAATCGGCCAGGGTGCGACGCTCGATGGCTTCTCCCAGCACCTTCTCAATGGTCCAGACGAAGGCCCTGTCCTCGCGTGTGACAAAGGTGAATGCGTCACCGGTCTTCGCCGCACGGCCCGTACGGCCGATGCGATGCGTGTAGGCCTCGGCGGTGTCGGGCATGTCGTAATTGATGACGTGCGAGATGCTGGAGACGTCGATCCCGCGGGCCGCGATGTCCGTGGCGACCAGAATCCTGTACCTGCCGTCGCGGAAACCGTTGAGCGCCGCCTTCCGTTTGTTCTGCGGAAGATCGCCCTGAAGCGAGGCGACCGGATATCCGGCCTTTTTCATCTGCTGCGCAAGGCGGGTCGCGCGGTGCTTGGTGCGCGTGAAAACCAACACCGATTCCGTGTCCGTGCGGTCGAGAAGCTTCATCAACAGGGCCGTTTTTCGGTGCGGCTCGACCGGAAAGAGGGCATGGGAGACGGTGGACAGCGGAATGGTGTCGTCGATCCGGATCGTCAGCGGATTCTGCAGGACCTCCTGCGCCAGCTGCCGGATGTCCTCGGGCATCGTGGCGGAAAAGAGAAGCGTCTGCCTCCGCTTCGGGAGCTTGCCGACGATCCTGCGGATATCGGGCAGGAATCCCATGTCGAACATGCGGTCCGCCTCGTCCAGGACCAGCACCTCTACGCGGGACACGTCGATCTCACCTTCGTTCATCAGGTCGAGCAGGCGGCCCGGACAGGCGACGACGATTTCGGCGCCGCTGCGGAGTTTTGTGATTTGAGGGTTCTTCCCCACTCCTCCGTAGATGGTGAGGCTTTTGATCTTCGCCCGGCGGCCTAGCTGCATCGTATGATCGTGGATCTGCTCCGCCAGCTCGCGCGTCGGGGCGATGATGAGGGCGCGGATGACTCTCCGCGGACCCGTCATCAGCCGCTGCAGGATGGGTAGCACGAATGCCGCCGTCTTGCCCGTGCCGGTCTGGGCCAGGCCCATGACGTCATGATTCTGAAGAACAACGGGGATGCACTCCCTTTGGATTGGCGTGGGCTCGGTATAGCCCATGGCTTCGATACCGTTTTCGATATCGGGGTGTAAATGAAACGACCTGAAACTCATTAAATACAGTGTTCCTTTCTCTTCTTTTTGAATTGCGCTCAAGTTTATGCCTAAAAAAATCCCCAGGCAGCCTGTGACGGGCTCTGGGGACGCGGACCAAAACCTGATCAAGAAACTATGCACTTTTTACACCACCAGTGCGCCTCTGTCAAGAACTTTCACAGGATACCCTTTTGCTCCCCGCCGTGGAGAAAAAAGGAGAAGGAGGCGGAACGGTGAGAGATCCTCTCACCAGAATCCCCTTTCCATGCAATTGCCGATGAATTCGATCGATCCTGCTCCTGCCTGCCCGCCAGTCAGGTGCTCGTATAATTTCTTCCCGATGTCGGGATAGAGCGGGGTCGTCCTGAGTTTGTCGACCGCTACCCAGGCAATGTCGATCGATTTCGTGTGCTCGCTCCTGATCTTCGGGGTGCCGTGAACGTCCACCGCATCGAATACAATGTGCAGGGTCTGTGGGTGGTTCTTCTTGGCCGGCGCCTCGCCAATCATGATGACGTTGCCGATTTCGAGTCGGACGCCAAGCTCGTTCCTCCATTCGCTGATGATCGCTTCCTGCAGAGGAATGTCTTTGTCGACACCGCCGCCGGGCAGGGAGAAGACCTCTTTGCCGCCATAGATGTACTTCATGCAGAGGATTTCACGATCCTGCTCGAATACCGCTGACACCCGCACGCGCATGGTCGCCCTCCTTCGCCGGATGCTTATGCAATGAACAGCTTTTCACAAGGAATCTGTCAGAAATCCTACATCCGACTCACAACGGTCGTCAAGCGCGCAAGCGGTTCGGTGATGTATCAGATCTTGTGTCAGGGATAGAAGAAGGGGTATCTCCCGGTTT